>Ga0228674_1000563_pt1 | contig 25090 bp, 15 predicted proteins | sample 1D_rmetaG_FD_189054 | JGI IMG/M metagenome (GOLD analysis project Ga0228674, IMG submission 189054) | Seawater microbial communities from Monterey Bay, California, United States - 1D_r | ecosystem: Environmental > Aquatic > Marine > Coastal | place: USA: California | collected 2016-09-26
CCGCCACACTCACCGCTTCCACCCTCGCCGCCACCTTCGCCACCACCCTCTCCACCTTCGAGTACACAAACGTGTGCAACCCAACCTACACCGCGTCAAGACTACGCTACTTGGTCTGATTGCGATGGCGACACCGTCTCTTCGAAATGCGGTGGCGATCAGTACACGCAAGGAATCTGTACGTTCAATGCCGTGACCAACTTATATCAAGCTTACTGTTGCACGAGCTCTTGACGACTTGCTGACGTATCGCCTCGCAAACCGCATGCCACCGAACACCCGAGGCCTGTTGCAGTATGCTACACCACTCGTACCGTTTCGCTAGACGCATACGCGCACTGTCCTCGCGTACATGTACTGTGTAGACATGAACGCGACCGTTTCGCTCGCCGTGATCGTGTCGACGTCCATCGAAACGTCGGGTCGTTTGTATGCGTTTGAAGACGTCTGTTCGAACATCGATTGCTTTGCAATCACAAATGAACTCATACCTAGCATAGGGTACCATCAGATTGTCGTGCGTCACACTTGCAACTCCAGCGTCCAGTTGTCTCGTTCAAAATACGTCGAAGGCAACCTGCGATACTTGCTGGGCTACTCGAAGTTGCAGGCGGTCGTCGATACGGAGTGGGTCTTGATGGTGGACGACGACGTGTACATTCACCTCGACAGCGCGCGGTTCTTGAGCGGCTTCGACTCCAAACGACCGCTCATGTTTGCCGATTTTGCCGACATGGGCTCGTCGGCGTTTTCCTGTGGCGGTGGGGGCTTTTTGATGTCGACCACCGCCTTCCGACGATTTGAGTTTGCGCGATGCTCACACGAGCACGTCTGTGAGCACAGTCCGCCCATTGTGTACGTCGACCATTCGTTACACCGATGCCTCCTCAGTTACGAGTGGTTGGAGCTGAAAAAGGAGTTTGTGTGCGGAACGTGCGGAAATCGCTGGGACGAGTCCTTTACGAAAGCTGCGTTGGTCAGTGGTCAATGCCAGTTCATGCACAACCAACGCTCTCATCACCCCGTACGGTACCGTATTCAAGTCAGTAAGCATCGACCATTGGTTTTTCACCGACACGAAGAATTTCGGTTCAATGCTCACTGAGTCTGCGGGTGACCCGTAGGGATCGTGGAAACACACGCTCGTCGCCGGCCGTGTTTCCGCAGTCGGGTTTTAAAAGATTCCATTACCCCCCAGACAGTCTGACGGCGGGCGGTGTGAACTCATGCTCGAATGCAAGCACAAATGCGTGAGCGCACCGCATTTGGATTGCGCAATGCGGACATAAGTTGTCAAACCCCCAGTATATCGCTCTTACAATGTATGACCAGTTGGAAAGTTTGCATCCTACAACAGTACTACTTCTCTTGCGCTCGCTGGCGTCGGGTCATCTCGCTAAGACTGCTCGAATTTAGGAGTCCCACAAAGCGCACACTTGCCCTGGCACAGAAAGCCGAGCACGCGTCCCAGACAACCAAACGACCAAACGAAACGAATTTCCAAACACAAAGCGAACGAGCAGACATGTCGACCTCATGCAGCAACGCGACCGACACTCAATATCATGCGACATCCGATGCTCCTCCGAACAAGTCGCCCACTGCATCGACCCACGATACGAGCTCCAACATGGCTCTCACGCCGCCGCCAAGGTATCTCGCGTCGCCCGAAGCCGCGTCGGCGCGCCATCAACTGTCGACCATGTCGACCGAGTCGAATTACTCTGTCAAGACCACGCTCGCCCGTAGCCAGTCGATGCTGCCGGCCGCTCCTCTTCTGGTTCACAACAACGGGTACAGCAACCTCAACAACGCGCTCACCCTGGGTCTCCCGTTCCAGCCCCCCGATCCGTCCGCGTATCCGCACGCGATCGCGCCGTACAACGAACGAACGGTCGAGTACGATCGGCCTGTCGTCACCTCTGGACGCTACCCCTCCGATCCGTTCAAGCTACAGGGATCGGTGCCCGTCACCAAACTCACCATCCATCCGGACAAGGTCGATTGCGCCTCTTCGGAGAGTCACGCGACCGACGTGAGAGTGCTTCACCAAGTCGTCCTGGGCGAGCCTGTCAACGACGATGCTGTGCCATGTATGACGGTCAGTGTCGCCGTGCTGCAAGACGTCTCTCATTCGATGCTGATCCACCATCGACTCGACCAATCGATCTCGGCGTTGAAGGCAAGCATCTCGCACATGTTTGAGCGCTCACAGGAAGATCATCGCGTCTCGTACGAAGTAGGCATCTGGGCGTTCGCAGATCGCACCTACTGCGCCTCTGCTTGCGACGACTCGGTAAACGGCTTCATGCCATTGCGAACCAGCGACGATTTGACCCAAGTGCTGGCGGTCGTCGATCGCTTGCACGAGTTCCCCAAAAAGAGCACGAACATCGAACAGGCGCTGACATTCGCGTCCAGTGTGCTCTCCAAGCACATTCTTGGGCAGCAAGAGTTCGCAATCGATGTGCACACCCGCTCCAAAACTCGTAAACGATCACGCCACGGCGATCCATCGCCGGAACCCGGTGTCGAGAACGACAATCACAGCGACGGTGCCAGCAAAGTCCCGCCAGCCGAAGCGAGCTCGACGTTGCAGCAGCTTCGTCACGGCTTCATCTTGATGCTGACAGACGGCATGCCGACGACTGGCTGCACCGTCGGAAGCAAAATTCGCACCGACATCCAACGCGACTACATTGGTGCATTGCCAATCAACATGGCCTGCATAGTCATCGGAACGTCGGTGTACAAGTCGTTCATGCAGCCACTGTTTCAGGACTGTCGTTTCGCCTACAGCGAGAACTCGAACGACATCTCGGCCGCCGTGAAGACGGCGATGCAGGGATGCGATTCGATGCGTCGCAACATCTCCTTGCTGCGCATCGAATCACCCGTCGAGACGGCGAGTCCTCAAGCAGAGACTTCGGTGTGCGAGTGGACCACTTTGGCACACGGCGAACTTTTTAAGAGCGAAGACGATACCGTGCTCGGGCCTATCGTGCTACACACAGAGCAGGTGAAATGCTCACAAGAGACAAGCGCGCATACGCTCTACCGCCTCGGACTGGTTGTTGGATACGATCGCATGACAATCTGTCACTACATGGGCCGCGCCGAAGCGTGGGCACACAACCAGACTGCTTCGGTCCAGTGCGTCCGCAACGCAGACGACCAAGGGGTACCCCAACCTTGTTCCCGTCCACCCACCCCGGCTGCCATCCAAGAGCAAGTGCAGCTGGACGACGCGTCGGAACAGCTCAGCTCCATGATTGAGCAGAGCCAAGTCGACGCTTCGCAAGCAGTCAAGAATCTGCGCCGTCTGTCGTCGACGCCGTCGAGCGTTCCGCAATCGTCCCGCTGGCAGCGCCTTCAGCTGACCGCAGAGTCGATGGCAAACAACATCGAGCACTCGTTTTCGACCACCGAACCGCGCGAACTCGAATTCGATGACAACGCCGCCCCTCAGCCCCCATCCCTCCATCGCGCGTGTACCGATATGTACCAGATGGCCTCCCAGTCGTTCACGTCGTTTTGATGCAAACGTCATGGGAGAGTTTTTGCGCCAGTAGGAATGCACATACGGCTACGACCTACCTTCCCTGGCCGTATTGAGAGATCGGTGCGACGTGTATGGTGGTAGGTTGTCCCATGGGAGATGCTCCCACTCGGAAAAGTTGTGATGGCGTCGCGACCATAACCATAGTATCTTTACCCGTTTGTTTCATGTACGCAAACACCGGTTCGTTCATAGGAATGGTGTAAGGGAGAGTTGAAGAAGAGTCTGGGCGCCGCGTGGTCTTGTTGACCTGGAAGCCAACAAGGGTGCTAACGTCCGCACCGAGTGTCCAGCTTTCGATGCCAAACGCGTCCCTGCCTTGGTTGCACAAGAAAGAGACGACGTCTCGTCCCATCCCATACACCACATCGCCTTCCCTTTCCACCGAGTTGATGAAGTAGTACATGTTGGATGTAAGGTAATGTTCCACTTGCGCGGGATCGTATTGTCCACTCAGTTTGAACAGCTGCTCACACGTTTCCTTTACGGATGCGTAGGATGCAAGTCGAGTTGCGTCCACGTTGCGCTGTCGAACAAACGCGGGTTGTCCGTGTGCCTCGTGTCTGTATTGCATTGGAATGACCACGGTCGTGTTCTGAGCAAAGATGCTCTGGACGAACGCGTCGTCGATGACATCTGGTATGTGATGATCCGGGGTCATCGCTCCTTGGAAGATCTGCGCCCCGCGAATGTGTTGCGTCATCGATGCGCCAAACTGGTTGCTCCATCCCCAGACGCGGAAGAAACTGCTCGAATCGTTGCCACGCCGGTGCAAATACTTTGGAAGCTGCAAGCTGATCGCATCCTCTTGGCTCTGCAAGCGTTTGTTGTATGGTGCAAGGGCTTGGTTGATCTTGTCCTCTTCGTAGCCTATCTTGCCTTGCCATCCGTTGCGGATGCTTTGCGCAAACTGCATGTAGTCTTGTTGTGAGCAGTAGAAAGAGCCTGGCTCAAAAAATATGCATCGCTTGGACGTTGGATCCTTGTCGAGGTGCTTTTGCGAGCTTGGTTGGATCGCGGCAATCGTTTCGACAAACGGGCCCGACTGTCCTTGCAGGCACGTGAGTAGCACGTCGCCGTAGGAGGGCACTTGCACTTCGAGCGGCAGGTTTCCGTACACGAAGACGAATCGCTGCTTCTGCTCTTGGAATTTGGGGTACACGTGCACCGTCCCAAGTTGTGGGTCGGAGACGGTGTGCGTGGGTCGAGAGGGGGCTTGTGTTGGCATTGGGAATGGCGTCGTGCTTGGCATGGGTGCCATTGGAAACGGCATGCTGGGCTGTGGGGTGTGCATGGGACGCTGAGGCGCGTGCGCGGGGTGCGCGGGGTGCGCGGGATACTGCGGCACGACTGGGTGTGCCGGAGCGGGCATCGGACGGGGCATGGGCGCTGGCATTGGATGAGGCATGGGATACGGCATGGGATACGGCATCGCTCTTCCAGGTGGCGATGGCGGATCTGAACCGTGGCCGCTGGTATAGGAACCAGACGCACGGGGTCGACGCATGGACATGGCGTCAACGAAAAGTAACGGTTGGCGGACAAACTGCTCTTTTACGCGGCCGTACGATGCAACAACACACTAATCTCTCTCCTCTTATACACAGCAACCGCCAACGCTTCATGGGTTCGTGCTAGGTAAACACCAGTGTGCACTGGCAATCAATTGCTTGGCACATCGTTCGTCCGGTCAAGCCTGTTAGATTGACAGCTTATCGTGTGCGCGGTGAGCACGAGTCGCATTCTCCAAGGTTTTACGAGGCGGTGCATCGCGGTCGGGAGTCGACTTTGGGCTGTGGTGGAAGTTGAGGTCCACCGCGTCGACCGAAGTGGAAAACGACACGGATGACTTTGTGTCAAACAACGGGCTTGTCGACGCGCGAAGTGGCAGACTTGCGGTCGCAATCGTATGCCTTTGAGATGCGGCCGATGCACCTGCCCGCTCTTCTACTATGGTTCCCATGGTCGCGCTCGCGCTGAGGCGGTGGCCGGGCGATGACGTCGATTTGCGTGGTACGAGCTTGCGACGAGCGGACAGCTCCGCCGAGGCACTCTGCCGTCTCGACGAAAATGCCTCCTGTACGTCGACGGGCACGTCACCAAACGCGTTGATCGAACGTTGATTCTCGATCCAAAACAAGGTATGGAACTCGACCACGCGTTTGGTGGCCGTGGACATGCGCTGATCGACGCCGTTTTTTAGGGGGATGGAGCTTGTCTGTTGCGCGTTCAGATACTGGTTTGGAGACGAGTACTGATACCCAATGTATATCGAACGCATTGGGTCGCTTCTCAGATTCAACGTATACAACACCATACACCGGTCGAGCGGCGTCGTGGGGCGCGCGCTGGCTCTTGCCTCGCTGTTGCTCGTTTGAGTGTCGCTTGCATCGTCGCCGCCTGGAAAGTTGACGTTCTCCTCTATGCTCAATGTCACATCTTTGAAGCGCTCGGCCACTCGAAGTGTTGCCAGCCGCTTCGCTTCTGTCCACGGAATGCGAGCCGAAGGGCGTGCTCCGATCCCTTTGCCCGTGTCGATTGGCAGATGCGGTACGCGCGTGGCCGTCTTTCCAGAGTTGGCAACCAACCAAGACGACGTACGAGAGGCGGATTCGTCGACGCCTTGCATGGTTGGTGACACGACACCGTCGCACAGACCGGTAGAGCGCATTTCTTCGGACGACAGCAGCGGCAACTCCATTGCGAGGCCATTGGCCCGCAGGCGAATGCAGCATAGCATCTGAAAGGCTGCCTTGACTCGCGACTATCTCTTACTGGTACTGTGTACGCGTGCTACGCGCGATTGCTACGCAACGGTGCTCGGATGCTTTCAGAAACGTTTTGGTTACCGTTTCTATTTAGTTGCACATCACAAACTAGCGGCCCGTTGTTCGTATGATCCGAGATGGCGAGGGATGCCATTCCGACCTGGCAGTGTGATTTGAGTAGGTGGTCAATAGCATCTCATTTGAACGTGTTGATAATCTCTCATGTACATGTACCACTGAAACTCACTTGCAAAATCATGGACGCTGTTGCTGGCTTGTTTGTTGGCGTCGTCAACGTAGCTCACATTGCGAGCGCCGAGACCATACAATGTCGTGTGCTTGCACGCGTGTAATGCGAACGACGCGGCGATACCACCTGCCGACGGACAGCAACGACCCTTTGCGATACGTTTGGTCAGCACGTCGCGCACATACAAGCCCTCCGTTCCGGTGGCGAGCCACGCGTGTTTTGAGTAGAGAGCGATTTGACGTGGGTTCCATTCGTGTCGCAGCCGAAACAGGCGTGGCTTGATGACACAATCGCTTGTTGTGCACACAAAGGCGTTGATGATCTGAATGTCGACTCTCGGACACAACGAGAGCAGTTTAGGGTGTTGATTCACATGGATTACAATGTCATGCTTGCATATGTCGGCCGTGTGTCGACAGCCAAGGAGCGCAGCGTTTGCGCCTACTACAGCGCAAGAGGAGCGCGACAGCTCTGTTTGCATGGCGTCGAGTGTCTCAACGGAAGGCAGGTTGACGGACGACAGAGACAGCACTCCGTGCTGCTTCTCGCGAAATTGCATCCGCTCTTTCACTTGAGATAAATTGGTTTGTCTATTCAGCACTAGAGCACGCATGCTGGTCATGACAGGCGCGCATGCAATCGATGGTCGTCCGCAAACGACACCCGACCGATCGTACACATCTACTATAGGTTGCAAGCTCGTGCAATGCACCAAGCCTAGCGAAACGCGTGCGCGATCGCCTCTGTCTCGCTTTCTCTCTCGATGTTCAACGTCCGTAGCCGCTTGCTACCCAGCCTACCGATAGTGGATCAAACGCGCCAGGTGCGCTGAACGACGCGGTGAGTGCATCTGTAGACGTTCCACTCGGACCGCCCGCGCCTCCGCCCGCCTCTTGTCCGTAGAGCGCATCCTTGGTGCAGCTGGTGCTGTTGTTGTTGGAAGTGATCGCACGCTTGCCCTTGCCAATCCGTTGGTACTCTTCCGAAAAGACGCTCTTTTGCAACTTTTGACGTGCCGTGCTTTCTTCAAAGAGTGTGTCCATCTCGTCTTTTTCGGAATCGTCGTCGTCCATGTCGTCGTCCAGCCCATCGTCTCCTTTCACTTTGCCCTCCGACGAGCTGCTGTACCGTAGCATCTTCGGAATCAAGCTAGCCCATCCATTCAACAGATCGCTGTACTTTTTGGCCTTCGAAATGTTGGCTCGTCCTGTGCTGTAAATCTCCACACTGATCGGTTGGTCCAAGGGTCGCCAAGTCATGCCCACAAACGAACTGCGGTCGAGCATCGTGCAATGCGTGTGTCCTCGTTGGAACTCCTCGCAATGGATCGTCGCTTTCAACGATACGGCGCCCATCGTGTTGACGACCTCAAACTCGTCGACGTACATGTACATTCCAGCGTATTTGGCCATGTGCTTGCAAGCCAGCAGCGTGGCCAGACGCGCCTCCGTCACGCTGCAACAGCCCGTGCCCACCAGGCTGCCCGTGTGGAAAATCAAGATCCGACACCGAGGCGTTCGGAAGGCCAACTGCACCGCGGCAAACTTTTTGGGCGAAAAGTAGGCCCCTGGACAGTGCTTGGCGATGTGGTCGAGCGAAAGCGGCAACGTACAACCCGAATTGGGCATCGGCGCGACGTGAGCCAGCGTCACGACGTTTACCAGTCGCGGAACGTAGCGTAGCTTGCCCATGTAGGCCGACAGGGGCAGTGTGTCGCAGTATCGAGCGGCGGCAAACATCTGTTCTTGATTCCACCGTTTGGGATCCACGATCGACCCGGTCTGTTTGCAGTGCTTTCGATCTCGCACGCGAACGCATCGATCGACGGTCTCCGTCACGTGGCGTTTTGCCAAGCTATGCACATCCGACGACTCGACGGACGCATCTGCGTTCAGCGAGGTCTCGGTCATGACTTGTGCGAAGAGCTTGGGGTCGGTAGTCCAAGCACATGCCTTTCGACGCGTTTGGAACTGGTTCCACAGCGAGCCTACGTGCTCGCTTTCGTGGTCGCTAGGCGAGCACTCGCCGCTCGAGTTGCGTTGCGGGTGTGCTTTGTCATCCGTAGCTCCGGCGTGCACCGTCCGCGAATCCCTATGCATTCGGTTACAAGACGCGTCTGCTTAGATGGCGTCGTGGTTGCCGAAGATACCATACGCGTAGATAGCGAAGCTGCGGCGGCCGAAGAGCGTCGTGAGCCCATGGGAGCGAACGCGCGAGCGGTCGTCTCCGGGATGACGAGCGCTGGAAACCCACTAGGCCCGCAAGACGTGGACATGATTCGGACGGTTGGCATGTACGCGGACGAACTATTCAACACACCACGTTCCAAACGCCCTACGGCGGCGCAACTGTCTCAAGATCCGAGTCGTGCGTTTGAGAAACTGCACGCCCTCCTGGGCCAGGACGCGCTGCAGTCTCTTCCGGTGCACGAAGCGCGCCTCGGGCGTTCGTTGCACGAGTCGATTGTTTGCCAGTACATAATGGGTTGTGTCTACAACGGAGAAGTGGATGCAAAGGACGGCGACTTGATCACCAAGTCGCGCGAGCGCCAGATGTTTCACGACGCGTACGTATGCGATCGCTGCAGTTGCGCTGGTAAGGTGAAACGCTGTGCAAGGTGTTTCAATGCAAAGTACTGCAGCAAAGACTGTCAGAAGGCGCATTGGAAAGTACACCGCATCCACTGCCAGTCCAGCGCATGCCAGCCATGCAGTTGAGCTGCTGGGCATTGCACTTTCTGCGTCTCTCTCTCTCTCTCTCGCTCTCTCGCTCTCTCTCTCTCTTGGTCCTTGTGTGGCAGCACACCTGTGCACGAAGCGCGGTTTGCGCGAGTTTCTGCACTCCGACGGTAATCAGTGTAGTCGAGAAAGTCCATGTGTCCTTGGTCCATAGTTGGTCTATATAAAGAATACCCGAGTCCTACGTTTCCAGACGATCGGAGTGTCCTCATGTACCGAGCACAGCTGCCCTCGGCGACAGAGTTGCTCAGTGGAGCGACGGACGACAGCGATCAGTTTTACTCGTCGTCCGACGGAGACTTTGACGAGGTTTCCGAGGGGGGCCATGATCTGTACAATGACAAGACGAAGAAGAAGAAGGGCAATGTCAAGCACAACACGCCACACCCCGCGCCAAGACACACCAGTCATCCAATGCCGCATCCGATGCGGCATCCACACCCAAAGCCGCATCCCAAACCACACACCGCGCCTCACAAACCACCAAATCCTACCCCACATCCTACCCCACATCCTACCCCACATCACACGTCGCATCCTACCACACATCCTATCACACATCCAACACCACGCGCCGCCGGCCACGCGTCGCACGCAAAGCCTCACACAGCTCATGCCGTTTCCAACAAACGCAAACCCAAGCTCGCATCCGCCATCCAAAAAGTCGCGCACGCCAAACGCATGACTCCCAACCACCCACCGATTCGCACCAAAGACCCGCCGCATCCCAATGTCGGCACCACAAAAAGCCGATGGGCCAAAGCAAGAGTCGCACTGAGCGCAACTCAGCTGAACAACACTGCCAAGCCTTCGCTTGCAGCCTCCCAAACGGCCGCTCACCTCTCGGCCATGGTCAGTACACTTCCCAAGCAAAAATGGGCAAAGGCGCTCGATGCGACCCATCGCCAAACGTCGGCAAGCCAGTATGCGACCGCATCGAATCTTCTCAAACGCGCCAAAAAGGAGCAGACGAAGACGCCTCTTCAACCCATGCATCCGAACGATGCCTTACCCTCCTCGCAGCCGTCCTCTGCGGCCAAGGGGCGCCTCGGCCGTCTGCGAAGCCGTCTATCGTTTGCTCGCCGTGCCAATGATGCCAAGTTCAGCAATCAGGCTCGCCTCAACGCCAGTCCGAGCAAGTCGTTTCTGCACCCAATCAATGGCCTCGACAACCACCAACGCGAGATGGTGCGAAAATCGATGGTCGGTGTCGAGAAGCCCAAGCACGACACGAGCGCAGACGGCAACGTTCCACATCGCGTGCAGGAGGGTGTGCTCAAGCGCAACCCAGTCAAAGAGGGCTTGCTGCAAAAGGCGGTTCCAACCGAAGACCTGGCGGCCGCCATCCACCAGGAGGCGGCCGATCGTTTGCAAGACACCGAGACTCCGCCCAAGCCAAGCAACCGCTCTCTGTGGTCCAAACTGCGTGATAGCAAACTTGCGGCCATGGCTAGAAGCGCACACAAGCGCATCGCCGAAGAAGCCAGCAACGCCGCGCAGCACGTCGCGGACGCCGCTCAACAGTTTCGAGAGTCGCGCGCGGGCGGACCGAATTCCGACGATCAAAGAGCGATGGCTTTCAACTCATCGGAAGCACCGCCTGTCGTCGAGGAGCGGGATGTTCATGAGCACATTGACCACATGGCCGCACAGCTGAGGCAACTATCCGGTCAGAACGATGAGAACGCAGCCGCCACGACGCAATCGCACATGGCAATCGTACGCCAGAGTATGCAGCACATGCCTACCGAACCTGTAGACGTCGCTTCCGAGCAAGCGGACACTTCCGACGTGTTCACAATTCGTCAACCCGACGACCCCCGCCCGATCGAAGTGCAAAGCAGCGATGGGCGACGCGTCCACGTGCGTAACGATACGGGAGCGTCGACGGCACACGATTCGCCCGTACCCGCGACCCATCCTTCGTGCGCGGTCAAAACAACCGACGTCGAGCGCGCGATCGAAAACCTAGCAGGCACTCCCCACAGAGCCGTTCCGGTGTTGGACAGCCACTCTAAGACCGTGTCGGCCATGAGCTTTCCTGACAACATTGGTCTGCTGTACGACATCGTCAATGTGCAACCGCATCAACAAGACCACGTTGAGGCAATCGTCGACGATAACCCCGGGTTGGAATTCGGATGGGTGGTCGATGGTGTATTTTCCCACGGACCGGCAGCGACGATCTACTACGACGACAACAAAGCTCTGCTTCCGGGCCTTGGCATCCATGTGTTGCATTTGTTTGGCGACTGCAGCAAGGATCAGATCACCGCGTTTGGGTTCGGACCCGAGCTGCTGCAACCAGATCTCGACAGTAGCGTTGACAAGGCTCACGTCGCCGAGCCCACCATTGTTCTTCCGGAAGACAAACTGGTCGAACAAGCATTAAAAGTCGACAACTTGCACGCGCGACGGATGATCATGATGGGCCTGCACAAGCTGATTGAAACGCACGACCCTGACTTTCAAGTCGCGCTTTGAGAGACACGAGTGTCATAAATGGCCGTGAAAGACCATGAAGTGTGGAGTGGAGCGTTTCAAGATGGCGTGTCGCCTCTTACGGATCGAGCTGGTGGCCCGCTCGGTGCTCGAATGGCACGTGTAGAGGACTTGCCGCGAGGTGGACGTGGAAATCGTTTGGGACCTTGTAATATGCCTGTACTGACGACACCAAAGCGGATTCTGGCGCTACACTGTTTTCGAGGGGGGTCCACCCCCCGGGCGATTTTCGGAAAGTGAGCACTTTTTGCCACCGATGTGCATCCGCGGGTTTTGGCAGACGGGTGGGAATACACCATACCATACTCAATTGTTACACGAGGCCAGACACCTACCCACGACCCTAACATGCCTTTTTATGTATGTAGTTTGGTAATATTGCACATTGTATTCTCACCCGTCTGAAAAAACCCGCGGATGCACATCGGTGGCAAAAAGTGCTCACTTTCCGAACATCGGCCAGGGGGTGGACCCCTCTCGAAAACAGTGTAGCGCCAGAATCCGCTTTGGTGTCGTCAGTACAGGCATATTAGAAGGTTCCAAAGGGGGACAACAACGCAAATCGCGACGTCGTCGACGTGTAAGGATGTAGGCTGGCGCGTATCCTTGCAACCAGAACCAAGTGGCAATTAGACACTCCAAACAGCTGTTTTTCGTAAATGCATCCGATCGCATTTACTATTGAAATAGGTGGATCGAATATATGAAACTTTGTCGACTGTATATGTGCAAAAGCGAGCATTCGCTAAGGTCAAGAAGCAAGCACATTTTCACTGATTTCGCGCCAACAACCCGGTACGTGTGGTCACACGTACACACGCTTCGCGCTTCACCAACCGCCAACACAAACGACAACCGCGCCAAACGATGCAGAGTCCCTGCCAAACCATTCTATGCACGACGCCTACGATTGCACTGGCGTCACCTTCCAGACTCTTGTCGAGCAATAAGAGTCCAAGCTTGCGTTCGAACGCCTGCAGCGCTCGTGGGTCGCCGCGCGTCGGTTGCGCGCGAAACGCGCCCACGCGTTCGCTGTCAAACAACAACTCCAAGCAGTCGTCGCTCACGGCATCTCCATTGAAAGCCGCGTACCTTGCGTACAAACCGCCAACAAAGCTCGCAGTCGACGTCGATTTCGACAACATGCCGAGTCCGGATGCGTTGCCGACTCCCTTTGAGATGATACGCGACTACACGACCGCGTCCGCCGACCGGCCAAACGTCATGTCCGCTCCTTACGAAGATCCACCCATCGACGATGTGATAAAGTTCTTTGCAGTCACGGAATCACAAACTCCGAGTGCTGCGATGATAGACGACCTCAACCGTGTCGGAGAGCTGGCCAAGGCGCAACGCGACCCATTGTTGCTGCAAACGTCCGTGGCATACAAGTGTCTTCAGCTTGCAAATGCAGACGTGTGTGCGCTGGACGACGCGTGCATGGCGCAGGAGCGACACAAGATCTTGAAAACCATCGATGCCAACCAAGTCATGTCCACCTACAAGACTGACAAATTCCACGTCCTTGGCATGAGAGAAATTATAAGCGACGACGAAGACAATGTGGCCATGCAAACTTTTTTGGATGATCAAAGAAGATTCGCTAGGGAACAGTGGCAACATCTCAGAAACCGCGCTTACGACAACTGCGCTGACGAGTGGCGCGTCTACCACGAGCAACTTGTCGCAAGTGAAGCAAACTGCCATGCTCTAGAGTCGCGCTTAGACCAATTCAGGACTGATGCCGACTACGACTCGCATGACGAATCTGTACGCATGGCACAGCTGAACGACGTGCTGTGCCATGCGTCGATCGAAAAAGCCGATATGAACGATAAGATAGAGTCGATTGTGGATAGACAGCTCAAATCTGATGGTGTCAACGTCAGTATGAATGGCTTTATCGACGAACACATCAAGTCGTTGAACGACGAGTGCTTGAGAAGGTTTGGCCAGAGCGTCGACACGGATATCTACCACAAGGTCAGCTACGAGTACGACACGGATACAGCGCTATGCGAACTGAATACGGGTGGGGATCTGTCTCGATTGCGCCTGATCTTCACCGATGCCGTAGATGATCTAAGGGATGATATTTACGGCTCATCCAACCACGACGACTGTGACGACTATTCCAATGCAGGCTCAGTGGCAACGGATCAAGATGAAGTCGCTGTTGACACAAACAGCTCGGCTTACACCACGAGCGACACATGGAAAGTTGCACCAACCGTGCAAACCGACTATCATGTGGTACACGCTGAACCGCAAGCGCATTTTGTCGTCAACTCGAACAACCAAGAGATTGAAGTCCTTGACCATGCTGCTGTGGATATCGGAACAAATCATCCAAACCAGCCGGTGGTCAATCCGGCTGGACTCTTTACAGACAGCCCTTTCTTTGTAGACATGCTATGCTCGAGATTTGATGGCACGACAACAACCATTATGACACACCCCGTTCCCGTATACACGGATACGGCAAGAAATGTAGTGCGCATTGATATGCGAAGCACTCTGCGATTCCCGCAGTGTGTCAAGGCACGTATCGACGCAAAACACCTTCCGTCTTGCACTCTGGTTGCAACGCTTCGAACAGACCAAGAGCGTGGGTTGCACCGTCTGACATTCAAGAACGGAGAATTGGAAACTACCAAAGACAACCTGGATCGATTGGACACCGTCATCGCAGACGCCATCGAACTCTGGGACGCGTATGCAAAACAAACATACCGCGACATCCTCTTCAATGTCAAAGTACAAGCTGGTCGACCAACACCAGATAAAGAGAAGAGTGTCGGAAACATCAAAAACAACAACGGGTGGGACGATTGGAAACCACGTAACGTTGCTGATGCCGATTACACACCGTTCAAAGCACACATCTTTGACGATGGTCGAAACAACCCTACCGATCATACCAGACACCCATTCGACCACTCGTGGATTTCCATGGAAATCGTTCAGCTCATCCAGCTGTTCTGGAAGTACACCCGCCAAAAATCCAGGTGGGAGATATGGAAGGTGTTGCCCTATTGCTCCAGGTCGCGCACTGGCTGGCCGCTTGGACAGGACTTGACATTCCATCTCACCAACCATTACGCAAAAATCATGACGGTCGGAGCCAAGCTTTCCAGAACATTCATAAGCCAACGGGAACTCGTATCCGAATGCCACGGTGTGGTTAACGACGTCCAACAGATTTGGCAAGGAATCGACATTAACAACCTTCTAAACAAGGCACTTACCATCGCGCAAACCCGTCATGGCAGCGTTCGAATCCCAACCAATATGAATGTGGTGACGTTGCGTTACTTGACCGAGAGCGTGCTGTTCCAGTTTATGATGTTACCATCCGGCGAGATTACAAGCGTCAATAGATCCAATCCTCCTTTGCTCAAAGACATTGCTTCCTCAAAGCAGCTTCTTTCGGACTGGTACTTTGGTCCGGTGCTCATGGAATTGGAACAGTCACTCGATGCTGACCTAGACGAAAGCCCGCTCATGTGGAACACAAATGCAACCAGACGCCTGATGAGACGCATTCCGTCTGAACTACAGGCGATGTTTGTCAAGTTGAACACGGTCGAGACATATCTCATCCGCATATGCTCCCTCTTCCGTAGTTTGATAGACCCTACCAAAGACGTCAGGGAGTTTGCCATCTTCCAGTGCTTGATTACGTCGACGCTTTTCCAGACAAGAATCGCAAGGCTCGGATGGGACCGAGAGTTTTTTGCAATCAACACTGTGTTCAACGCGTTCTCAGGGTTACTTGCAACCGAACTCTTCAAGGTCAGTAACAAAGACAAAGTGGATACGCTCTTGCAAAAGATACTCAAAGACCCCGGAATAACAGGAGCGAGCCGATATCAAGGCCACTGGACTTTTACTAATCTACCGTATACTTACGTCGGGGGGAACGATGATACGAATAAGAAACTGCTTGAAAAAGTTGTCTACGAAAAGAACAAGTTGCTCGAACACATCTGGCCACTTAAAGGGTTGTTGATTCCGCAACTTCCAAATGGACACACTGTGCGAACTCCTACCGAAGACGATCATGTGTATTTTTCCATCGACTTCTCCTTTGCAAACGTGCTAGTGAACTGGGCTATGCAATGGGAAGTCGATGACTCCCAGCCGCTTCCAGTTCCAGTTGAGATGCCTATGTCACAGCCGCAACTTTATGAAGTTTCAACGGCCAATTACAACGTCCTTCCGACCGTGTCCACCGATCTGTTCAGAGAAGTGCGCCCATACATACCAGACCGTCACATTGAAGCCAGAATGGTCGAATTGGCTCACCGCATATGCTCTCTGATCGATCCATCAATGACATCTCGATCAGCTTCAGATAACAACGTCGCCACAGCTGAACGATTTCCATTCGCTTCAAACACGGTCTATCCCCTCGAAGCCGCTGCTATGGCGCTGCAATGGCCAGAGACTCGACATACGCAATGGGCAACGACGAAAAACAGCGTTTTGAAACGCTCGGGCTCTAGCAGGCTGCTCTCTATCTCTTCTACCCGCAATGGGCTGATGCCACTGATGGATAAATTCAACTTCATACGGCGCGCTGTCACCAAATGGGCGTATGGTCGACCGAATCCCAAGCTGCCCGCACCGCCTTCAAGCGAACCAAATTACCCATTTGTCTGGTATGGGTGACACCGCCGTTCATCAAGTGATTGGGTTGGCTGCAGGGGAGGGTGAGATAGGATGGATCGTGCGTCGGTGTGGGAGTTTGTGTCGGGCTTGCAGGGTGGTGGCCAAACGGAGGGTGGATAAAGCACTCGTGTGTGTGCTAGAATGACAACAGCTCCGTTGCAATGTACAAGCGACGCACGAGACGGTTGCGCGTGTGTTGGTTGTGTACGTGTCTCTGCGTGCCTATGTCCGTGCATCCGCGCATCCGTGTGTGTGAGAATGTTGTAAAATGTTCTATATGCAGTACAAAACCCCGTCGAACGCAACGTATATATCATCTACGACTGTTTCGTTGAACTCGTTTACAGTGGCCGTGTGACAATGCCTGATCCGGTTGTAGTCATCACCCCACAGTGTTACCAAATCCCTGCGTGGAAGACACACTTTGACATGGTCTTTGGCATCGTACGCGGTCGAATAACGTGACACAAAGTTACTGGGCATCTTCGAAACAGCGCCATCCCTGTACAAGGAAACCAGGTCGCCCGGTGCGATCCACAAGGGAATTTTCGTGCTGTTTAGAGCATTCATTTGATCTGAGACGCTGTGCGAACAAACGCACGATGCAAGACGTGTATCAAAAAAGGGTGTGTCTAAATTCCAACCCTCGTGAACTGTCCAGGCTTGCATTTCGGATTCGCTTATGACGCCCATGTCAGTGAATGTAAGTCGACAGGAAGGACTGTGTTTATCGTTTTGGTAGATGACAGTTTGTCGCACAAGTAGAATCAGCAAAAGAACACACATTGCTGTGCAGATGTAAAAGCCCACTTCAAAGACCAACACGGATCTTGAACCGCAACGCACCCAACCACGCATTTGATTACTGTCTTCAGTGCCTTTGGTGGCATTTTGTTGAACGACGCGGTCTTGGCTAACTGTGTGTTTGGCAATGGCATCCTTTTGAAACGAAGGTAGCAATTTTTTGCGTTCTTCGTAACGGGAACTCGCTCTCATATCATAGTATTGTGGGCCGTTTTGCATCCTTCTTACCTGTCTGTGAACATAATCTCTCTGTTTTATACGTACAACTGGTTATGTTGACTGATTGATTGCTTTCAAGTTTTGTTTGGTTTGAAGAGGAGCACGGCGTCACTTATCTCTGTCTTCTTGTGGATCAAATGAGAAGCGTCGTGCCTTCAAAATGCGACAGCTTTGTTTGACACACTCGCGTATTCGCGTCGACCCCTTGCAATAAAGGCATGAAAACGACCTCGCTGTGCTTTGAACAAAAGCCCTTGTGCTGCGTTTGCAAGGGGTCTTGTCCATGCTTCCTTCGCTCTCGAGTCTCGACCGACGCTCCTTGAGACAAGAGCTCCAACAGCAGTCCAACGTAAATTGCTTGCAATACTTGGCGCAATATGGTCAGACGGATATCATAAAAACGGTGATTGCGCTGCTACACTCCGATACGGCACACACCCATGGCCACGCGCAAGCCATGCACATCACGGCAGACTGGCACACGTCGGTTCTGCCAAACGCGGAGGAATGGCCAGACGACAAGTACAGACAAGCAATGTCCTATCTGCTGTCTGTGAAACCAACGGCACACCTGACGGGCTTCGACATGTGGAAATTGAGGTACGACAAGTTGGACGACCTTGCAGATGACAACGCCGTACTGTCTGTGCCTGGAATCGTGAAGATTGTCGTCTCTACGGTCGAAGCGCCGCACGAGAACCCGCAAACCGCTCGATACTCTCGTAATGTGCGCGAAGCGCATTTCCAAAAGCTGCTAGCCTCATTCGAAGACATCGAGTTTCCTTCTAACTCCAGAGATGGATTCGTGCATTTGGGACCATCCGAGTACGGGGTGCCCATGGCAGTGATAAACAAGTTCCGATTCCGCGGCACACCCAACGACATGTACGACGCGATCGCACAATTTCGAAATGCCACCGCCGAGTGGATGAAGCAAGACTTGGAGCTGGACGTCCTCATTGAAGACTGCAACCGTCGTTCGACGACCAACATCGACGCGGGCGCGTACGAGCTCACCCACACCACCGCCGGCATCCTGATGTACGGCATCAACACCAAGTTGAGTCGTCTCAGCACGTTGAACAAGGAGTTCCTCACCTTGCTCAACCCAGAAGTGAAGCAGCGCATCTTGCGCGAGAATCTCAAGCGCAAGCAATCTTGCGACGAGGACCAACAAGGGCGCGTTGTCATCCAGCCAGCCGATTGGCAACGCTTCCGTGGCGCTCGGTCGTGAGGAGTTGCGATTGCGTGCGATTGCGTGCGCTTGCGCAATCACCAACGGCGCCACGCTATGAGTGTAAGAACGCGGCATCGTACTGTGTGTACTGCATACAGCACACGGGTGTTCGTTAATAAGAACATTCGCTCCTTGTGTGCACTACACACGTGTCTTCTTAAAGCGAGCACTTTCTGCGCCTCCAAACTCGTAACACTCGAAAGACAGAGCGTTCGACGCACACGCAACTCCGCGACAGACAGCAACCATTCCATTCTCAATCGACTCGAAATGCTGCCCTCGCTCAAAGCACTTCGATACGATCGACTATCGACGTCTGCAATCTCTGCCGGAAGCACGGTGGCCGACCTGACCCCCTCCGCGTCCGACTTTGCGTTCACCTACGCGCAAGTCAAGGCGATGTACGACTCCAAAACTGACAGCGACAGTGCGTTTTGTCGTGGAGTCCGCTACGTTCGTCCACAGGAGCCGCCCAACGCCGTTCCGGTCATTCTGAAGATATGCAAGCTCCAAGAACAACGACCAGCCGACTCGCCAAACTACGTCACCCGCGCCGAGTTCGACGCCGAAGCCGCGTACGCGCGACGGGCTTCGGAATTGAACATTGGACCACCGGTCTACCACATCTCGGTGGTAGAATCGTCGGGCGAAGTGTACGGATACATTGCAATGCGACGCTTCGAAGAGATTGAAAATCTGCGTGTCATCTTCGAGACGTCGCGTCGCATGATCAAGAACGCGTACCAGCCCAAAGCGTTCGCGACGCCGTGCGCGATGGGACGCTGCGACAATACTCTCAGTGGAGACGCTCTGGTAAACGATATATACGACAACTTTGCGCGCATGGCAACGGCCTATCAAGATACACTCAAACGGATGTGGAACGACGCACGGTTCATGCACATGGACTTGCACACGGGCAACATCTACTACCACCAAGGCAACGTCTATCTGATCGACTACGGGCTGGTGCTGGAACGTTCCATCATCGACGCCGCGTCGGATGAGCACCCTTACACGTGGAGCGTGCGTCACTACGCCGAGCCCATCGTCATCACGGGCGTCCAGTCCGCGTACGAGCACTCGGCCTACGACGTCATCAGCGACTTTGAGTACTCGCAAGAGTTTTTGGCGATGCCCGACGCGACCAAACAGCGCTTTATCAGTTTTCGTGGATGAGCGTGGGGTGGTTGTTGAGTGAGCGTGGCTTGAACACCCCGTATGGCTTTTTCAGTGCCATGTACCGTAAAAACACACCGACTGGAAGCAGCACTGTAGGATAAACTGTGTCTGTAAGTGTACTTGTTCTAACGACTGTTTTTTGTACACACTCTCTTACATTACATATTACAATCACTTCCACACGCGCGCATCAAGCGGTTGCACTGCTATGCGGAATCGCCATGAGCATCGTGGGTGCGCGACAGCGAAGCTCGCTGTGTGTCGAGCGACGCATCGCGTCGCTCATCATCCAGTGCATGACCGTCGAAGCAATTGCATTGGGAGTCACGGCTGGATCGGCGTAGGACGCGCTGCTCGAACCCCGATTCAGGATCAGTTTGAAGACGACGATCCATCGCTCGGTGACGATGCTGGACCAAATGTCGTCCGGTCCGACCAAGACCTGTCGCTCGTAGTTTTGAATGCGTCGCAGGTTGCCGACGTGCACTGGATACTGCGTCAACTCTTGCTGTTGACTCGACTCGGCGCTTGCAAAGCTGCCACGTACCGAGAGGGTCCTGTAGAGGCGCAGCGAAGCGACGGTTTGCTTGAGTGCGTCCACGGTGGCGCGCATGTTGCCGTGCATCGAATGGAGCATACGAGAGGCCACCGAACACGACACGGGCTTGGATTTGAGGCTCTCGATCATCTTGACGCAAAGGTGAACCAGCACACCCGGTTGGACAATGTAGACAAAGTCTTCCGTGGTCGATGGACTATGAATCGACATCGAGCTCTCCATCATCTCGTAGACGGCTTTGCACATTCTTTCGACGTCGTTTGTGGGTACAAACTCGTCGGACGCGCAGAAGTCAATCATTCGCACCACTTGTCGCGCGAGTCGTGCCCGGATGCCCATGCGAACGTTCGAGTCGGACCACTTTGGCCTGACCACGACGGGGCTTGCGGCGGCCACGATGTAGCTCATGGAGGAGGTGCGCATGACGCCTTGTGTACAGCCAAGAACGAGTGTTGTATGCACCGAGAGCAGCTTGCTCAGGCGTTCTAAGGTCACGTCGTCGACGATGGGTGGCAACGCATCGGAATCGGTCGATTTCTTCGGATCCTTGTAGCCTATGCGATTCAGAGCGAGTGTCAATGCGCACACCACCCGTTTCCACGTCTCGTTGTAGCAGTTGCGCATGAGCTGCAAGGCTTGTAGGTTGGAGTCGCGACTCCCGAGCAATCGGCCCAGCGTTGCTTCCGATGGGCTGACTGGATCGACTGAGCTTTCGTCGTTGCTGGACGATGGCAGCAGATCTTTGACGGTCCGAGCGTAATTGTGCAGTTTTCCCCTAGCCGAAGAGCGCAGCTTGTGGGCCGACCGAGCGTCCATTTGGAACACCTGTATCCAGTGCTCCCAAGTCATGTCCGAGAGCGTCTTGGGGGCACTAGCTCCGTCCGAGCTGCATGACGATGCGGCGTTCGCGGAGCCAACCGAAAGCATGGCGCACACCGTCGCGACCAATGCCACGGTATGGTTGACTGGATCTTCTCGAAAGTGCTGGCGCAAGTCTTTGACGCTTGGAGCGACGCCGTCATCCGAAATGTCGTAAGCTCGTCTCCAAGTGGATTGGGTGCGTTTGATCGCGTCGATGGACGTCGCGACGGCTGCATCCGTCATGGTGTTGATTGTCATGCGCATCATGTCACATTCCTTCTCACGCCCGTTCTCGTCCGATGGACGCGGCGTCGTCTCCACGCGTAACATGGATCCACCATCGACGCCAGAGAAGAGGTGGATCGGCGTGCGAAAGCGCATCAACCAGAAGTTGATGACGTTGCCAAAGTCCGTTGCGTTGAGCTCTCCTACATTGGTAAAGATTGCTTTGCAAATGCGAGAGAGGCTGTGCGTCGCGAGTGTGATCATATCTCGTAGCGGGTAAATCACGATGCCCGGGCTGTACTTGAGGCGCTTGCGCGATTGGCGCGGAACCAGCGAGCATCGTCTCTCCTTGCAAAGTGTTGAGTTGGATGTCGTTGAGTTGGATGTCGTTGAGGACGTGTGTGTCGTGTTGTCGTTAGCAACTGGATGTTCGTCGTGTTGGTACACGACAAAGTCGTCGTCTTCGTCGTCGCTTCTGACGTAAAGCTGCAGGTCGGACTCGACGCCTTGGCGCGCGACGCGTGCGCCCGCCACTTCGGCGCGATCGGAAACGCTGCTGGATTCTTCTTCGGTTGTTGGTGCTCGTGTCGGAGAGTGTATGCTCATTGCAGGCGAATGCGTTGACGAGTGGTGTGTATATGGGCTCACTCCGGCCGTCTGTTGAGGTGCTGTCTGCGAGGACGCGCGTTGCGTGCCTTTCTGCGTGGACGGGTGCTCGCAAAAGGAACCGGGAGGTTGTGGGAGGGGGATGGGGTGGGGTCGCCAGCTTGTAACACTATTTTTACGACGTGAATGATAGCGACTTGCAAGCGCCATTATGCAATCATCCCATAGTTCGCATCCATCGCGCTCGCGCTCGTTTGGTATCGAATGCGACTTGGCAAGCGATCGCTAGACAAACTTCGCATCCCGCCATATAAAAGCACAACAGTTGCAAAAATCGACACGATAGACGCTGTACCGAGCATTGAATACCTACGACACCTTGCAGGTCGGCACCAATGCATTATACGACGATTGCATTCTTGGTTTCGATCAGTATCGTTCTTGCGTACGAGTCGGACTCGAAACAGCATACCGGCGGCCATGCCAAAGCATCCGAAGCATCCGAAGCATCCAAGGAATCTAAGGAATCTAAGGCATCCAAATCGAGCGAATCCCTTCGCGTACTCGAGGCCGAGTTCGAACATGCCGCCGTCGCGCTGCACAATACGTCGCAACGGCGTAGTCTAGTGGTGGGAGGCGCCGAGGCCTCGCCACAGTCCTTTCCATCGACGGCGCTTGTAGGAATCTACTCGCCCGAACTCAACAAGTATGCCGTCTTCTGTGGCGGAAACATCGTTTCTCCGATGCACGTGATGACGGCGGCACACTGTGTGTACGAGGATTTAGGGTTTCCCTACATAATCTTTGCAGGCGTCCACGACTTGCGTGACATCTCACTCGACACCTCACGGCCAGTCTTTGGGAACTTACCCATACAGTTTTCAGCCGTGGCGCGCAGACACATCCACCCCGGATACAACCATTACGGTGTGTGGAGAATGTACGAAATCGACGGACAGATGAGAACGCTCATCGAATTCGACGACGACGGAGCCATCTTGGACCTGGTGGCACCCATCGACTGGCCGACGTTCCAGCGCTTCGCCGACGTCGACACCGCACCCACCGACTTGCAGCTCGTTGGCTGGGGCCATGACGGCTCGGGATCGCTCTCGGATGTGATGAAGGAGGCGACGCTGCCTTACGTGCCGCCGCAAGAATGCCTGACGCGCTACCTGCAATCGGGAAGCCAGACCTATGTGGGAGGACCGACTCACATTTGCGCGGGTGGGGTGGCGGGCACGACGCCTTGCAATGGCGATTCCGGTGGACCGCTCATGAAGAGCCGCTCGGCGGACGATGGGAGTGGACGGCTCGAATGGGATCTGGTTGGTCTCGTCAGCTTCGGACTCAGCGGCCAGCCGCTTTGCGAGCAGCGCTTCAACGAACCGGCCGTCTTTGCACGTGTGGTAGGCATGATCACTTGGGCGTGCCGTCTGGTGCCGGACGCACCGGCCTGCCAGCACCATTTTCAAACGCATCCCGAAGATGCGGCCTCTCCAGGAGACGTGCGTCCGCTTCCCCCACCCGCGGAACCGGGAGGCACGCTCCAAATCACATCCAACATGACGGCCAGCCCCGACCCAATGACTCGCCCGGCAATCGCCGTGCAAAACACACCGGTGCTGTGGCGTTCGCACACGGGGCGTCGACTGATTTCGGCGCTTCAGCCGCGCTTTGTTCGTGCGGCACCAGAGCAGCTGTACAATTACATGTCCGGCTCGAGTGGAGTCGTGGAGATCAATCTGTTTGGCCGCGACGCCCAGCTCAAGTTTTTGGATCTGCGCGACGAATCGCCCGATGAGACGCCGATCACGATCAGCGCCGACTGCTCCGCCCAGCGCATCTATTCGGCGCGCGTGGAACCAAACGCCGACGGCTCCAACCGAACCGTCTACGACGAACGTACGCAGTGGGTCAACCGTCTGCGCATCGACGCGCCGATGTACGTGCCAAGTCGTGTCTCGTACGCTTCGCCAAGCACCTGGCGCGAGACGCACAGCGTGTCGATGGTCAGCTGCGAATGGTCCAACAGCAACCTCAACGTTTCCTTTGACGACATCAAATTCAGAGGCCCGATTGCGAGTTCGTACACGATTGCTCGTGGCAGCCTTCCCGATCAATTCTCAAATCGTGCGATTCCTTACACGCCTCGCATCAACGCGTCGAGTGTGTTCGATTTCGAATCGTCCAATCGGCGCCTGCAAGAGGCATACGCATCGGGCGTTCTTTCGGACGAAGCGCGAGATCGTCTGCGCCAGCAGTTGCAAAGCGCCTACTCGCAAGGTTCTCCGTCGCCGCCAAACCCTGACTCCACCACCGATGGCTCTCCAGTGACGCTGCCCAACATTCCCGGTGATGTAAACGATATTTTCGCAGGTTCCGACGCTCCAAGCAACCCGTTGGCCAACGCAAGCCAGCAAGAGTACCAGCGACTTTTTGATGAAGCCGTTTCCGGACGCGCAAGCCCAAGTGACTTTCAAGCGTATGCCGCCAGTGGGTCAGACAACGGCACTCCGTTTGAAACAAGGCCAGGAGACGCCTCCAACACGAGCGCGGGCCAAATCAATCTTGGCGCGACTGCAGGCGGATGGGCGGTCATCTCCATGGGCGCCTTCAATCCTCGAGAGCCAGTCTGGAACAATCAAACGCTGTGGCCGTCGGCTTTGATGTGGCACGTGGGCATCGGCAACGTGGTCGACGACTTTCTAATCGTCAATGCAGAACTGGACGTGTCGGAAGTGCAGTCGGTCGACCAATACTGTGCATACCCAACACAGTATTTGCATGAGCCCTCGTGAGCCCTCGTGAGCTCTCGTGGGCCCTCGTGAGCCCTCGTGGGCCCTCGTGAGCCCTCGTGAGCCCTCGTGGGCCCTCGTGGGCGTGAATAGGTCGATGCACAAATC
>Ga0228674_1000566_pt1 | contig 25061 bp, 35 predicted proteins | sample 1D_rmetaG_FD_189054 | JGI IMG/M metagenome (GOLD analysis project Ga0228674, IMG submission 189054) | Seawater microbial communities from Monterey Bay, California, United States - 1D_r | ecosystem: Environmental > Aquatic > Marine > Coastal | place: USA: California | collected 2016-09-26
ACATACGCATCACAAGATATGTTTGACCCAGATGATAAGATATCAGGTGGACAAGGTTTTATTTACGCTTCAAGTATCGTAGTAGCAATGAAGAAAATGAAACTGAAAGAAGACGAAGATGGCAACAAGATATCAGAAGTTAAAGGTATTAGAGCTGGTTGTAAGATTATGAAAACACGTTACGCTAAACCTTTTGAAGGTGTACAAGTTAAAATACCATATGAAACAGGTATGAACCCGTACAGCGGACTAGTTGATCTAGCAGAGAAACAAGGCATACTTAAGAAGGACGGTAATAGACTACGCTTCGGTGAGCCAGACAGTGCTAATGAAATTAAACAGTTCCGTAAAGCATGGGAATCAAATACTGATGGTTGTTTAGATAAAGTAATGGAACACTTAAAAAATCAGAACAATGAGGTAAATATCGAAGATATTGAGGCAAGCATGGATGTAGCTACAGAAATGCAAGCACCAGAAATCCAAGAAAAATCTAAAGAGGTAGAAGAGTAAAATGTTAGATGCTGTCGCTAATATATTTGAAGTACTAAAATCTCATATCAATGAAGGTAATCATAAAGAGGCCGCTATTGATCTAGTACACACCCTAGTTGATACTCAAGGTGTTAGTCCTGGAGAAATTAGAGACTCTGCATTAATGGAGGACGAGGAAGTTCGTGAAGCATTAATAGAGTATGATGATACTGTTGCAGAAGAAGATGACGGCTTAGACCCTTGGGGTGATGAGTACGACAACGAAGAAGAAAACGAGGACTATTAATGACTTGGTATAGTGATGTAACTAAAGATATTACGAAAATACCTGCTATGCTGTTGCACTACGAAAATGAACTAATAACAGCTAAAAAAGAATGTTCGGTATATGGCAACGTAGAAAAGAATATTCGTGATTTACCTGGCATCACTGAACATCGTTTTAATCAACTACAAGAAGTTGAAGCAGTGCTTAACTTTCTTAACATACAACTACGTAAGATTAGACGTAAACACTTTCAAAAATATCTAGAAGCATACCAGCGAGCTTTAACATCACGTGATGCAGAAAAGTATGTAGATGGCGAAGACGAAGTTATTGACTTTGAAACGTTAATCAATGATGTAGCACTATTAAGAAACAAATGGCTTGGTATACTAAAAGGGTTTGAATCAAAGAACTTTATGCTAGGACACATAGTTAGACTTAGAACATCTGGAATGGAAGACGTTAGTGTATAGGCCTTTATTTGACAACGAAAGTTATACTCATAATTTACAAACACTTGATGAATTAGAACAGTATACTAGTTTTATGGAAAGTATTGAAACAATGCTTGACATAGGATCAGGTAAAGGTTTTGATCTTAACTGGTGGGCAACTAGAACATTAGAAAATGATTCTAAGCAACAAATACCATTGAACATTAAGTGTACCGGTATTGATCTAAAAAATAACTTTGATAAAACGTTTGAGAGCCCAAACATTAATATAGTTGAGTGCGACATGGAAGAAACACCGTTGAAGCACAATTCTTTTGATGTAATACATGCTCCAAACATATTACAATATGCAATCAATCCAGTTGCTACATTAGGTCATTGGTATGATCTTTGTCGTGACAACGGAATGATAGTATTGTCAGTTCCACAAACAACTGCATTACAGCGAAATAAAATAGTAGCAGACCAGCACGGGTACGAATACTATAATCATAGTTTAGTAGGACTGATTCACATGCTAGCAGTAAATGGTTGGGACTGCCGTGACGCTTTTTTTAAAAAAGAGAGAGACATTCCCTGGATATATGCAGTAGCGTATAAGCAACCAGACTTTAAAAAATTAGATTATAAAACTACAACCTGGTTTGATTTAGCTGAACTTGGACTCCTGCCCGACTCAGCAGTTGCGAGTTTAAATCAATGGAACTTTGTTAGGTTTCAAGACCTAAAACTTGAATGGCTGAACAAAAGAGTATACGACTTCCGCAACTATTAATAAATATAAACTTAGTATATAATTATTAAGTTTAATGGCAACAATACAACACACGGTTATTAATGTATTCATAGGCTGGGATAGTCGAGAGCCCATAGCCGCTGATGTCTGTGCTTACAGCATATTAAAGCATGCGTCAGTTCCTGTTAAAATACATTACCTCAAGCTAGACGAACTAGAAAAGCAAAAGATACTAACACGTAAACGTGATCAAGATGCGTCAACAGAATTTACTTATTCAAGATTTTTAGTTCCGTACCTAATGCAGTATACTGGCAAAGCAATATTCTGTGACTGCGACTTTTTATGGACTACAGACATTAAGAAACTGTACGATCAAATTACAAGCCGTAAAAGTGTATGGGTAGTTCCGCATGAGAATTACGGATATAAACCAAAAACTAAAACAAAGATGGACGGTCAGACACAGACGTTTTATCCTAAAAAGAACTGGTCGTCAATGATGGCATTTAACTGCGGCAGTCTAGACAGCCAACGGTTAAGTCTAGATGCTATTAATCAACAACCTTTGAGTTATCTACATAGACTTGAATGGGTTACTGAAAATAAAAAGATAGGAATGCTAAAGCCAAATTGGAATTGGTTATCAGGTTACTATCAAGAATCAGATTGGGGCAAGCCTAACGCTATACATTATACAGATGGTGGCCCTTGGTTTAACGATACGCACATTACTGAGGATATGGGGATTGAAAGTTGGAGTCAAGTACAGTACGGTGACTTATGGTTAGAATATAAAGAACAATTTCAATTACAACAGCATCCTAGTGACAAGATAAGAGCGATATCTATACAAGATATAACATACGGCAGTAAAATAAAAGATATTATTCTTAACTTAGAAAATATGTTACTTGATCCAAATAGCATATACTCTCAAAGTATGAGCGTTGAACAACTAACAAAAGACATAAAAAATTATAACAAAAGCGGTGTATTAGGAGTAAGTGATATGGCTGAGCTACCACAATCAGTATTGAACAAAGGATTTAAATGGGATAGAGTAGTTGACAGTTTTGTTAAAGGAAGTGGCGGAAGTATTGTAGATTGGGAACATGTACTTAAACAAACTGACGACCAGAGACCTTTGAGTTTTAGAGGGATTACTAAAAAACATATATACGACTTTTGTAAAGATAATAACAGAGACTTTTACTTTGTTGATACAGGATACTACGGTAATAAAAAAAATAAAAACTGGCACAGAGTAACTCTAAATGATGTACAATATTGTGGAACTCTAAGAGATGTTCCTGCAGATAGATACATCAAAGCAAATGGATATAATAAAAAGTTTACACCGGGCAGTAAAATATTATTGTGTCCGCCAAGTGAAAAAGCAATGCAATTCTATGGCGAAGATCTAGATACCTGGATGGAAACTACTCTAACAGAAATTAAAAAACATACTGATAGAGAGATTGTTGTTCGGCTTAAGAAATCACGTAAAGAAAGAGTACTGCAACATACAATACAAGACGCCCTACAAGATGATATACATTGTTTAGTAACATACAATTCAATAGCGGCTATTGAAGCACTCATGGAAGGTAAACCAGCAGTTGTTTTAGGGCAGAATGCGGCATCATCTTTGTGTTCAAACGATCTAAGTAAAATTGAAAACCCACTAGTTCCAACACCAGATGAAGTTATGTACTTGCTGAGTAATCTAGCCTATCATATGTTTACGGTTACTGAACTGCACGACGGCACAGCCTGGAAAATGGTTCAAGAGTGGCACAGCAAATGAAGCTAGCAGTCTACTTATCAGGAATCCCAAAGAAAAGTCGCAACGAGGCCAAGCGAAAAATTCTTACAAGTTTTGCACAAGGTGCCAATGCAGTAGGTGATAAAGTAGTTGTAGTAGAAGATAATCGTGTTGTTAATTGTGATTTTGCTGTAGTGCAAGGATACGTACATGAAGGTAGTAGACAAGCACCACACCTAATGATTAGAAAGAATGCTATTGATCATCAGAAACAACAAGGCAAACATAGTGTAATTATTGACAGTAACTTGTACCAATTTTTAGATATGTCAAACAAGGACAAGTATTTGCGATATAGTCTAGACGGTATATTCCCTACAGACGCTTGGTATTTTGATAAGAACAGGAATACTGCTAGATGGGAAAAAATTAAACAAAGTTATCAGTTTCAAGAACGTAATTGGTCGTCAGGATCAAGCATATTAGTCTGCTTGCAACGCAACGGTGGTTGGTCAATGGGTGGCCGAGGCAGTTTGGATTGGGCAATACAGACAGTTAGTGAGATACGTTCGTACACTGATCGTACTATAGTAGTTAGAGGACATCCAGGTGATATTACTACGCTAAACCAGTTTGACACAAGACCCTGGGCCAATGTAGTCAAACAATTCCCAACTGATATAACATTAAGAAAACAGCTAGCAAAGACACATGCTACTGTGACATACAATAGCAGTCCAGGTGTTGCTAGCGTGCTGTACGGCACTCCTGTGTACGTTACAGACCCTATACCACAGCGTAGTCAGTGTTGGTCTATTTGTAATACTGATCTTAAAACAATTGAAACACCTGAACTACCTGACAGACAAGATTTCTATCACAGGCTAGCACAGTGTCATTGGACTTTAGATGAAGTTGCTATAGGCGATGCTTGGCGTTTTATGCGTGAAAGATTGCCTAACTCTTAGTAACACGTTTCCAATATTTAATGTTTTGGTTAAGACCCTGGTTCTTGTTTACTACATCGTCGGGTAAACTGTGTCCTAATTCTTTACGTCTAGCACCTTTCATATGATCCATTACAGTCCCTAGCTCACTAGCAATGAACGGATGCCCGGGCCCTTTACCAGGCAGGTCTGGCGACAGGTTATAAAACTGTGTGCCTTTTTCTAGGTATTGTTTACGTAATACATCAAACACATAGCTGTCGTGGTACTCTTTAAGATTAAACAATTCACCCGACATATATAAGTCACGCCAATCAATCGCAAACTGCTGAGCATCTCTATGACGAGTATTATATGCAACCCAGCCACACTCTGAATGGTACTTGGGTCTGCGTCCTAGATAACTGACAAAGTAACTACCCGGACACACTCGTTGCAAAAACTCTAAACTAACACTGCTATGTGTTTTAGAATCAGCATCTAGCCATATTATCCAGTCAGCATTGATATTTTTTATAGCGTCAATGACGGTAAATACTTTGTTACTAAATCTTACGGCGTCCCATTTGAAGTTATTATCTTTAAATGGTAATCCTGTTTCTTTCATCTCCATACCGTTTGCCCAAGGTACGTCTTGGTACTTTTTCTTAAATTGTACTAGGTCTGGGCATTGTTGATGTAAGTCTAAGATATGCACATTGGGTTTAGTAGCTATGGGTCTGCAATCTTCTGCATAGCAATAGAGGTCAACCGTGTCTGGCCAATACTGTTCAAACGTATCAATCATTGTTTGAGCGTATTGTGTTAATCCTGGTTGATGAAAAGTGGTTATGACTGCATACTTCATATAAGTATTTACACATTTATGAAAACACTAACATATTTTCCGGACTATTGTAGTCTTAACTCAAAGCCGGTACTCGAAGCATTCTTAGAGAGTGCAAAGAAGCATTATCGAATTGTCGAAAACGACTTATCTGCAGACATAGCAGTAATATGGTCCTGTCTCTGGGCAGGTCGTATGCGTGGCAACTATGATGTTTATCAACACTTTAAAAACCACAATAAACCATGCCTTATACTTGAAGTAGGCGCCCTACAGCGTAATGTAACCTGGAAGGTAGCTGTTAACCACATCACAGCCGACGGCTTTTATGCACATAAAGAAAATTTAGATTGGGATAGACCAAAAAAATTAGGATTACCTGAACTACGGCCACAGCGTAAGCACTATACCAAAGAACCTATACTTGTTGCACTGCAACATGCAAAAAGTGAGCAAGTTTCAACAATACACGGTATAGAACATTGGTTGCACGCACAAATTAAACAGATAGAAGCTGTTACAGACAGGCCTATTGTTATCAGACCGCATCCTAGGTCAGTATTTGATAGGGGAAGTTTTAGTAATTATAAATTTGAAAGTCCAGTCAAAGTAAATGGTACATATGATGACTTTGATATTAGGTTTAATTATTGGGCAATGGTAAACTATAACTCAGCAGGCCCAGCTATACAAAGTTTGATTCAAGGTTGTCCTGTTATAGTCGACGAAACTAGCCTAGCCTACTCTTGTAGTAATAAGTACTGTGAGTTGGATAATCTTATAATACCAGACAGGCAACAATGGTATGTTGAGATTAGCCATACAGAATATACAGTAGATGAAATTAAATCAGGTGAGTGGTACAATAGATTACAATGGGCGATAGAGTAATAGATTTTGGCTGTTTAATACACGGCAATTATTATAGTTGGGATTATGTTGACATTCTACATGACAGCATACAACGTAATATTAGTTCGCCTATACGCTTGCATGTCTGGACAGAAAAAGACAGGCAAGTTCCTGGACATATCAGCAAGCACTCGTTAGAGGATATTGGACTTGCAGGTCCTAAAAAAGCCTGGTGGTATAAAACACAATTATTCAATCCAGAGCTGTATGCAGGCCCTATTATCTACCTAGACCTGGATGTTGTGATTGCTGGTAATTTAGATTGGATGCGTAAGCTATCAATGCAAAATTTTTGGGCGGCCAAAGACTTTAAATGTTTGTGGAAGCCAAACAGGCACGCAATTAATTCAAGCGTTATGGCATTTGATACTAGAAATTACGAACATGTTTGGAAAAAGTTTAGGGATAATCAAAATAGAATAACACATATGTATCATGGTGATCAGAACTATATTGATGAAGAGATAGTAGATAGCAAACGTTGGTTGCCAGAAGAGAAAATTGTAAGCTATAGGTGGCAGGTATTACATGGCGGTATGGATTTTAAAACAAGAGCGTACCCACGCAAAGATGAAGTAGATGTAGAACTTGGTCCAGATGTTAGTATAGTAGTATTTCATGGCGACCCTAAGCCACATCAAATCAGCAATAAATTAAGTGAATACTGGCAAACAGATAAATAAGAATAGCAATAAGCATGCTTAAAACAAAGGAGATTGATCGAAATGGCAAGAAATTATAAAGTATACGGTTGTGCTCATGATGCCTCAGGTTCGTTAGACGTAACGCTAACTGTTGGCGGTAACGAAGTTTACAATGGCGCAATTACAGCAGACACGGAGCCTCATAATGAGGATCCATTGACAATAACTGAAATATTTTCATTTAACGTAGATGATGCATTAACGGGTAATCAGAATTGGTCATTAAGTATTACTGGCACTACTGATAGTGCTGAGATACATTTAAGTAGTTTAGAATGTAACAATGTAAGACCTAACATGGTAATTCCGTTAGAATATTTTGTAGATAAAGTTGAAGCATTAGAGGACCAACTGACCGATGGCTTTACTGCAGAAGAACAACTATACATTGACACACAATTAGGCGCTGACTTACCAGCAGACGTAAGAGCAAGATTACAAGCTGGTACTTCGACTCCTGCTACTGATTCTTTAGCAGTTACAACAGCTAACGAACAAGAAGGTCTAGATGCTGAAGTTTATTATGCAGTTTCAGCAAGAGCAACAAACGTAGAAATTGATGGAGAGGCATTTGCTACAGCAGAAGGAGCAACAGTTCCTGTAGGCGACGGCGAAACAGCTACACTAGTTTGGAATATGACTCCGGAAGTATTTGCATACTACCCACCTCATAATGACTAAAGATTGACTCTACCACTGAGCTAAAACGAGAAAAGCACTAGAAATAGTGCTTTTTTTGTGGCTATTGGCACAATATTTGGTATTTTTGGTTGACCAATAATTGGTTTTTTGCTATAATGTATTTAAGAAATTAGATAAAGGAGCAGACAATGGGATTAGATATGACAGCTTATGCAATAGATCCAACAGCAGATAAAACTCAAGAGCCTACACAACTTGCAGAGTGGAGAAAGCATCCTAATTTGCAAGGTTGGATGGAACGTCTTTGGAGAGAAAAAACTGGTAACAAAGATGATGCCTTTAACTGTCAAGAGCTTGAATTAACTGAAGCAGATCTCGATAGTCTATTTGCAGATATTGTCTTGAGGAATCTACCTAGTACCACTGGGTTCTTTTACGGTAGTAATGCAGATGATCATTACTATTATCAGGACAAGTTCTTTGTCAAAGATGCCTTAGAAGCAGTAGCTAAAGGTATGAAAGTTTACTATAGTTCATGGTGGTAAGATGATGGACTATAGAGAATACACTGATCAAAACTTATGGGCATGTATTGACCAAGTGTCCATTGATACTGTAAATGATCTGCAGAGTCAGTTAGTCAAGTTAGGGATTAATATGGACGACCAGAGTTTAGAAGATATATATGTACTAATAAGGAAAAAAGTTGAATTAGTGGTTGACAATTAATTCCGTAGATCGTATACTAATAAAGTTAGGAAAGCAAATAAAACATATTAAGGAGCGAATATGAAAACAGCTAATAAAACAATACCATTCAACAAAGAATCCGACGCACAGACCATTGAGCGTATTCAACAAAGATTTGACATTCTAGACGAAATGACCAAAGCCTGCATCAATGGTGATGTCAGAGCTATGATCGTAGTAGGCCCTCCGGGTGTAGGTAAGTCATACGGTGTTGAACAGCAACTTGAAAAAGCAAGTCTGATGAACAAGTTGGCTAGCCGTGCAGTACCATATGATGTGGTTAAAGGGGCAATGTCAGCAATTGGCTTATACACCAAGCTATTCAACTACAAAGAAAAAGATAATGTATTAGTATTTGATGATTGTGACTCGGTACTACAAGACGAGCTGTCATTAAACATTATCAAAGCGGCACTTGATTCAAAGAAAACACGTAGAATTTGCTGGAATACTGATTCATACAAACTACGTAACGAAGGTGTGCCTGATTCATTCGAGTTTAAAGGGTCAGCAATTTTTATTACTAACGTTAAGTTTGACAACATTAGAAGTAAAAAGTTGCAAGATCATTTACAGGCAGTTCAATCAAGATGTCACTACTTGGATCTTACGCTTGATACAATGCGTGATAAACTTTTACGTATTAAACAGATTGCTGGTACAGGCGCTCTGTTTCAAGACTATGATCTTAACGGTCATCAGTGTGAAGAAATCTTAGACTTCTTAACAGAAAACTGTGAGAAGTTAAATGAAGTAAGTCTGCGTATGGCGTTAAAAGTTGCTGATCTTAGAAAAGTATCTGAGACTAATTGGAGAGCAATGGCAGAAGTAACATGTATGAAACGCAGAGCGGCTTAAGTCTTTTGGTCAGTTAGTTTCGCTCCTAACATTTTTCTAACTGATCACGGAGGGCACATTACCAAAATAGTGTGCCTTCCACCTTTTATACTATATAATAATCATTATGCGAAATTGTAAAATCATAGTACGTGATGAAGTAAACATCAAGATTGAAGGACTAGAGCTTGATGCTCGTAAAACACTGACTAACAAGTTTAAATATGAAGTGCCAGGCGCTCGTTATATGCCTGCTGTTAGACTAGGCAGGTGGGACGGAAAAGTTGGGTTCTTCCAACTTGGCGGTAGTTCATACGTTAATTTACTTCCTGACATCATCCCTGTGCTAGAAGAACAGAACTATGATATTGAGGTAGAGGATCTTCGTGACTACTTAACTGATTATGGATTTGAAAGAGTCCAAGAAGATAGTTATAGTGATTATGTATGGCCTCCAAATCACCCTGTTGAAGGTGAACCAATAATGCTACGTGACTATCAAGTTGACGTGGTTAACAAGTTTTTAGAAAATCCACAGTGCATACAAGAAGTAGCAACGGGTGCAGGCAAAACATTAATCACAGCAGTGCTAAGTCACAGGTGTGAAGCACACGGACGTACAATAGTTATTGTTCCAAACAAATCGTTAGTTACACAAACAGAAGCTGACTATATCAATATGGGATTAGATGTAGGAGTGTTCTTTGGCGATCGTAAAGAGTTTGGCAAGACACATACTATTTGTACTTGGCAGAGCTTAAACATCATGATGAAAAAAACTCGTGCTAAAGATATTGACATCACAATAGATGAGTTTATTCAAGGTGTTGTCTGCATCATGGTAGATGAAGTACACATGGCCAAAGCAGATGCGTTAAGAACGTTGTTGACAGGTCCAATGAGTCAAATACCTATTCGTTGGGGGCTAACAGGCACTGTGCCAAAAGAAGAATATGAGTTTATGAGTTTAAAGTGTAGCCTAGGTGATGTCATTGGCAGACTAAGTGCAAATGAATTACAGCAAGAAGGTGTACTGGCTCAATGTCATGTTAATGTAGTACAGCTAGTTGATCATGTTGAATACAAATCATATCAAGATGAATTAAAATATTTGTTAGAAACAGAAAAGAGAGTCAAATATGTTGCTAGCTTAATTGAAACAATTAAAGAAAGTGGAAATACTTTGGTGTTGGTAGATAGGATAGCACCAGGTAAAGCTCTTAGTGAACAGATACCTAACTCAGTGTTTGTATCAGGTGCCACTAAAGCACAAGCAAGGAAAGATGAATATGACGAAATTGCAACTATGGACGGTAAGGTTATTATTGCTACTTATGGCGTGGCCGCTGTGGGCATTAATATACCTAGAATTTTCAACCTCATCCTCGTCGAGCCTGGCAAGAGCTTCGTCAGAGTTATCCAGTCAATCGGTAGAGGTATCAGAAAAGCAGAAGATAAAGATTTTGTTCAAATCTGGGATATAACATCAACATGCAAGTTTGCCAAACGGCATTTAACTAAACGTAAACAATTCTATAGAGAAGCCAACTATCCATTTACGATAGAAAAAACAGATTGGCAGAAATAGTTTGACAAAGACAAAACAGGATAGTATAATAACTACATGAGAATATTAACACTAGACAACATTAGATATGAATTAGATCAACTTCCTGAAGAGGTTGATGACATGAGATTTTCAGTTTTGGATAACAGTGATCCTGCTGTTCCGGATCATCATTGGATACCGTTAATCTTTTTAGAATCATTTAACTCACCTGCATTAGTATTGCGTATAGGCGAGCATGAAATAAAGATGCCTGTGGATTGGCAAATATTAATTGGTGAACCAGACTGCGGAAACTTAGAAGTATTACCATTGACTGCAATCAACGACAGAGGATTTAAAGCGTTTCAGTTTAATCCACTGACAGGATTCAGAGGAACATTCCTTGACATTGAGATTGTAGATGTCTATAATGATGTTAACTGGTACTGTCCAAAACTTAAGAATGGTCAGATGTTAACAATACCTTTAGGTGATGACAGTAAACCCGAGTGTGTTTACTTTGTCAAAGACATTTCCAGAAACTGTGAGGTAGTACAATATCATAAGGTAGTTTAATGGCAAATACAGATCCTTTATACATTGGTAATGAAATGGCGGCATATGATCGTAAGGATCGTGACTACTATGACAAGTTTACTGATGAACAAAAGAAAAAGTTTTCAACATATTTGATGTTGAGATATGGTGCAAGTGTAGGCGGTAACAAAGACCTACAGGCATATTACTTGATGGCAACTAATAAGTTTGTTAACAAGTATTTCTTTGATCTTAACAAGCATACAAAACTACAATGGTTAATGTGTACCGCAGTATCACCAAACATGGGTAACCAATTTCATTATTGGTTGCCCGCAAAGAAAAAAGAAGGTAAGTCACCATCAAGCAAAGTTAGGAAGTTTATTAGTGAACTATATCCTAACATGAAATCAGATGAAATGGATTTACTATTATCAATGTTAAAACCAAAAGAAATTAAAGAGTTGGCAAAAGAACATGGCTGGGACGACAAACGAATCAAATCAGATCTTTAAGTGTAAGTTCTGTCAAAGAACTTTTGCTAGGGAAAGTACTCTAAGCGTTCACGTCTGTGAGCAAAAGAAACGATTCCAAAACAAAGATAGCCCAGCTAGTAGAATAGGCTTTACTAACTTTAAACGTTTCTATGAAATGACACAGGGCTCAGCAAAGAACAAGTCTTTTGATGACTTTGCAACATCAGCATACTACAAAGCATTTATTAAGTTTGGTAATTACTGTGTTAATGCACGTGTGGTTAACGCAGAACGTTTTGCTGATTGGTTACTTAAAAACAATAAACGAATTGATCATTGGGGCAGTGACAAACTCTATGAAGAGTTTTTAAGGTTCTGGATATACAAAGAACCAGCAACTGACGCAATGGCACGTGCATTAGAAACAGGTGTTGATTGGGCATATGAAACAGGAAATCCAACAGAACACTTTCTAATGCACGGGAACGCTAACAAGATATGTTACTTGATATCAACAGGCAAAGTAACAGGATGGACTATTTTTAATTGCGATACAGGGCATGAGTTTCTACAAGGACTAAACCCTGAACAATTACAAATGGTTTATGAGTTCTTAGATCCTGATCGCTGGCACAAGATGTTAAAAGACTATCCGGGTGATACAGAGTACGTTAAAGAAATGTTAAAACAGGCAGGTTGGTAATGAAGTTTGATGCAGACATAGATATAGATTTTGCAAATAGAGAAGATATATTAAAACATATCAACCATGTGTCTGCACGACAAGAACATAAAGATGGTGTACGTAAGCACAACTCGGGTGTTTATGTAACAGAAGTTCCGTATGATCCAATCAATGACTGTGCCAGCATAGATTACGAAACAGCAACTGAACGTGGATATGTTAAGATTGATTTTCTTAATGTTAATGTTTACAAGCTGATTAAAGATAACGAGCACTACGAAGAAATGTTAAACAAAGAACCTGATTGGGGATTATTAAAAGACAAGGACTTTGTAGAAAAGATTATACACATTGGTAATCATTATGACCTTATTAAAGACCTAGAAGTTAATTCAATTCCTAGAATGGCTATGTTCTTAGCACTAATACGTCCTGGCAAAAGACACTTGTTAGGTAAAGACTGGGACGAAATCAGTAAAGACATTTGGACAGTACCTGAAGACGGTAGTTACTATTTTAAAAAAGCACATGCAGTCAGTTATGCTGTATTAGTTGCTCTACATATAAATTTGATTTATGAAAGTATACGTACACAAGGATAGCGACACACGTAATATCTGTGACATTGCACAGGAAAGATATTACTCTGTTGAATATCTAAGATCATTACCGGACAATACTGTGCAAGTAATTCCAATTAAGTATGATGACACGTACTTTTTGGATTATATAAAAGAATCAAATGCTACTATTGTACTAGAGAATCTAGTTGAAGGTGGTGATACATTTATGCGTATGCTAGACAACCAAGGGCTACTTAAAGGTGCCTTAGAAGGTCGCTACGCAACGATCTCTTCAGGAGAACTACCAGAGTCAATCAATAATTTTAATACAAATTATATGATGTATAAGACTGCTCAAGCCAACGAAGATCAGAGATATGTTGCCTACAGTAGGCATGAAAGAGACTACGATTTTTTATTTTTAAATAATAGACCAAGAACACACAGAATAGAATTAATTAATCAATTAGAGCAAGCAAGTTTATTAGATAGTGCATTATGGTCTCATATCACAACGGGCAAACGCTTACCTAGAGAATTTGAAAAGAATGATATTACATTTGAAAGTTTAATTGATTGGAAAAGATGGGACGCTGGCGAATGTATTACTTCGCAGTACTTTAATACTTACTTTAGCCTACAAGCAGAGTCAACAGTGTTACACCGTTATAGTTTCTTTACTGAGAAAACTTGGAAGCCTATTATTGCCAACCACAATTGGATTACACTAGGTAGTCAAACTCATTATGAAAAACTACGCAAGCTAGGGTATGAAGTACCAGACTGGAAGTGGACTAGCTGTGAAGATTGGAAAGATAGACTCAAAGGTTGCATAGAACAAATCAAGATACAAAAAGAATACGGCCTGCATCAATGGGATATAGATACCAGACCCGAGCGTAGACACAATCAACATGTATTTTGGAAACAGTTCGAAGACTACTATTGGACAACGAGGCAAGAGATATCTGAGTGGTTTGTTGATCTAGGTGGAAAAATTTAGTCTACTCGTCGAACGAGTGTAATTGATTTTTTCTTAGTACGTTTTTTAGCAAGTTCATTTAATGATGTAGCTGGACCGTATAATATTTCTAAATCTTTGTTAATGAATGTTTGCAAGAATGGTTTAAACTGTGTCCACTCTTCACGTAAGAAAATATTAATTGGTATCGAACGATTTGATTCCCACCACCATGTTTCGGCTAATTCTAAGAATCTTTGTTTTAATTCTAAATCAACAATACGACCAAAGTCGTACATTGTTGTTACTAACTGGTCTCGATTCTGTACTATGCCCACGTATTCGGCACGGCCATACATTACTACAGTAATAAATGGGTACTTTTCGCTCAGTTGTTTAAAAAAATCGTTTGACATGTTTGATAAATATGTTTATGTATAATACTCAAGTCTATTTATATAATCAGGACCAGTTGGTAATATTAAATGATTATTCCAACAGCAAAATAACATCAGTGAGGTGGGCACCCGTGTACGCAAAAGATTTAAAACTACATAAAGGCACTGACAACGTATTGACATTTAGATTCGTCAATCAAGATCAGAAGCCTGTATCGTTAACAGATACAACCGTTACATTTAGATTAATTAATCGTGAAGGCGAAGAATTAATATTAACAAAAGATTTAGAAATGCTCGACGCAGTTAAAGGTAAAGCTAAAGTTACTATAACAGAAGCTGAACTAGATCAAGTAGTGGCACAAAAAGCACACTATAGTTTAGAACGCAAACAAACGTCAAGTGCAGTATATAATCCTGGATTTATGGACGACGATGCCGGTGCCCGAGGTGTTGTTGAGATATTAGATAGTGTTATGCCACTCCACACAGCGAGCAACACAGTTACTATTCCTGATCACGGTAACGTAGCAACATATAATTCAAGTACTTGGTTAGGTAATGATAGAGGGTTACAAACATTACAATACACACCAAGTTCATTTACAGGTAACTTACAAGTAGAAGGTGCCGTTGACGATTCGGGTCAATGGTATGATGTTGAATCTACAGTAACATTATCTGCCACATCGACTACAGGCTATATAAATATCAATGGATTTCATCCTTACTTAAGATTAAACATTGAAGAAACATCTGGTAATATAACAGATGTAAAAATTAGATAGGCACTGCTTGAATAAAATTAAAAAAATCGTCGGCTTTGGCGATAGCTGGACGTACGGTGACGAGCTTGTAGATCCTGAATTACTTAAACAAGATAAAGACGCACATACATCCTGGCATCAAAACAATGACTACCGAACAACTAACTGTTTTTTAGGACACCTAGGTCGTCACTATGACGTTCCTGTTGAAAATTACGGAATACCAGGAGGTAGCTTACAGAGTGCCCAATGGACTTTTCTTTGGTGGCTAAGGCAAGAACCAAACCCAGAACAGTGTCTAGTGTTGCACGGTACAACAGATAATGATCGTTTTACTTTTTATGATCCAAATCATAAACACTACGGTGAAGACCCAGCGTGGAATAAGTTCGTACATTCAACCTGGATAGAGTATGGTAGTAGTACTATTCCTAAGCATTTTCGAGAAATAGGTAAAGCATTAATAGCGTATAGTGTATGCGATGAACTTAACGAATATAATTATGAACAAGCACTTGGTCTATTTGATGGCAAGAGTGCTAGGCTAAACATTCCAATGCTACAGTTTCATATTATGCCACCACTAGTACCTGTAGATGTTCCTACATTGATATGGCCTGAGCGTAATTACTGTCATTGGATAGTAAATCATCCTGAAAGAAAAACACTAACAGCACCATTGGGCCATCCAAATGAAATTGGTCACAAAAAGATATCAAAACATTTGATTCCGGAGATAGATTCTGTTATACTAACTTGATGTTAGATATAACCACAATACTTCCTGCAAAACATAAAAGAACTGCCTCTGGTTGGGTAAGTTTCAATGCTGTCTGTTGTACACATAATGGTGAGAATCAAGATAAAAGACAGCGTGGTGGTGTCAAGCAAAATGGTGATGATTGGTCTTATCACTGTTTCAACTGTGGATACAAAGCAAGTTTTAAGCTAGGACGTACACTAAGTTATAAAGCACGCAAGCTATTAGGGTGGATGGGGTTAGATCAAAATACAATATCAGGTATAAACCTAGAAAGTCTAAAACATAAGGACTTAGCAGAGCTAGTTGAGTCAAGACAGAGAGTTGAAGTTAATGTAAACTTTGATCATAAACAGCTACCAGAAGAACTACGTTTATTAGAAACATCAGATGCGGAGTTCATTGAATACTTGCGAGGCAGAGGAATAGATTGGGAAGACTATCCTTATATGATAAGTCCAGATGAGAACGGACGTAATGCAAAACGTATTGTTGTGCCTTACACTTATGAAGGAGATGTAGTAGGTTGGTCAGCACGTTACTTAGATAACCGTAGTCCAAAGTTTATTAATGAACAACAGCCAGGATATGTATTTGGTATAGATCTACAACAGGAACATTGGACACAGTTAATTGTTGTAGAAGGATTGTTTGATGCACTCAGTGTTAATGGTGTAGCAGTGTTACACAATACAATTAATGACAAACAAGCACAAATAATTAAAAAACAACACAAACAAATAACAGTAGTACCTGATCAGGATGAAGCAGGGCTTCGCTTAATTGATCGTGCTGTTGAGTTGGGTTGGGCCGTAAGTATTCCGGACTGGCCTGGTCATATCAAAGATGTTAATGACGCTGTAAAACATTATGGCAGATTAGGCACATTGATAACTATTATGAATAGTAGAGAAACTAGTAAAATTAAAATTGAATTGGCTAAACGTCGACTTGTTAAAAGGGTGAAATAGAGTTATAATAAACTATGGCTAACACAACAAAAGAATATACATTAGAAATGCAAAAACTGTTCTTGGAGATGATGCTTCAGGACGCACAAAGTTATATACGTGTTCAAAACATATATAATCCAGAAAACTTTGATCGTAGTTTACAAAGCGTAGCTGAGTTTATTAAAGAGCATGTAGACAACCATAAGAGTATTCCTACACTGCAACAAGTGCAAGCAGTAACAAGTCAAAAATTGCAAACAGTTCCAGACTTAAATGACGAACACTATGATTGGTTCTTTGAAGAGTTTGAAGGCTTTACTAGACGACAAGAATTAGAACGTGCTATTCTTAAGTCAGCAGACATGTTAGAAAAAGGTAACTATAATCCAGTAGAAAAATTAATTAAAGACGCAGTGCAAATTAGTTTAACTAAAGACATGGGTACAGATTACTTTGATGATCCTAGAACTAGATTAGAATTACTTAAAAGTAAGAATGGTCAAGTATCAACAGGTTGGCCAATGTTAGATAAAACATTGTATGGTGGATTTAACAGAGGTGAGCTTAACATATTTGCTGGAGGTTCAGGATCAGGCAAGAGTTTGGTTATGCAGAATTTAGCAGTAAACTGGAGTCAGCAAGGGCTGAATGGTGTGTACATTACATTAGAGTTGAGTGAAGGACTCTGTGCTATGCGTATTGATAGTATGATGACTAATACTGCAAGTAATCAGATCTTTAAGAACTTAGATGATGTTGAAATGAAAGTTAAACTAGTTGGCAAGAAGTCAGGCAAGTTACAGATTAAATATTTGCCAGCACAATCAAATGTTAATGATATTAGAGCGTACTTAAAAGAGTTAGAGGTGCAAACAAAAACTAAAATATCTTGGTTATGTATTGATTACTTAGATTTGATTATGCCTGTGAGTGCTAAAGTAAGCCCAAATGATTTATTTGTCAAAGACAAGTATGTATCTGAAGAACTACGTAATCTAGCAAAAGAACTGGATATTATATTTGTAACTGCATCACAGTTGAATCGTGGAGCAGTAGAAGAAGTAGAATTTGATCACAGCCATATTGCAGGAGGTATTAGTAAAATTAATACTGCTGATAACGTGTTTGGTATATTCACAAGTCGTGCAATGCGAGAAAGAGGAAGATATCAAATACAATGTATGAAAACTAGGTCAAGCTCAGGTGTAGGCAGTAAAGTTGACTTAGAATTTAACTTAGAAAGTTTAAGAATTACTGACCTGGGTGAAGAAGAACAGTCATCGGGTTATTCACAGCAAGCACCAAGTGACTTAATGAAGTCAATTAAAACTACTACTACTGTAGGAGAAAAGCCATTGGACGAACCTACAGGTGATCAACCAAAGGTCACAGGCGAAGTGCAGAGTAATAAACTAAAGCAAATGCTCAATCAGATTAAATCTCAATAATGTGTTTCTTTAAGATACGATAAATACTATCACTAACGGAAACCTAACTTATGCAACGTAAAACAAAAAGTATTTTAGATGAATTGAGCTCAATGCACATTAGCAAGGACAAAAATCATTTGGTTGAGAGTCGTGCTAATAACATTATCCAGTCAGCGATTAATATCTTTGAACAAATAGATAGTCTTTATACTCGTGAAGCGGCAGAAGATTTACAGCGTAAGTTTGTTAACGCAATTAAATCAAGAGACCCTAAAAAGTTTGCTCGTTCAGTGAGACGTAAAGATGAAGATTAATGAAATAATTCAAGAAGCTCCAATTGGCGGTTTTAAACAACTTGCCACAGACTATAAAGTTCATCAGATGGGCAACAAAGCTGTCAAGTTATGGAAAAAGTACCTAAACACCCTAGAAGCAAAGAACAACTACGAACCTCTTACTCCAGCACAGCTTGAACAAAATTTTCTTGCTTGGGTAGATAGTACTCTATTAGGAAAGTATAGTATATCAAATGTTTCTAATGATTTTAAACAGACGATTGATGCGTACAAGACAAAAGTTGGGCAAAAGCCTAGAGACAACATATTATTAAAACAAGCACTTTCGACTATTATTGATGGCTCACGTAAGTTAGGATTAGCATCAGCAGATGCGACAGCAGGTAGTGTACCAACAGCAAAAGATTGTACAGTAACTACAGCAAACAATAAATTAACTGTTTGCGGAACAGAGATTAATCCAGTTACAGATAAAGAAACTTTTGACAAACTAAACAAATTATTATCTCAACAAGGAAAAGCCTAATGGAATTATTTGAAGGCGGGAATGTATTCAAAGGTGAGGATGGTAATCCACTAACACAAAGAATTAATCTTGTTGATGTTAAACCTACTGTGCAATACTTGGAAAGAATATCAGGTTTACCTCTATTAGATAATATGCTAGGATCAACAGGCAAGAAACCTACATCGGGTGATTTAGATCTGGCAGTTGATGCTAGTAAGCATACTAAAGACCAATTATACAATACACTAAAATCAAAAGGCATAGAAGTTACTGATCTAGCTAAGTCTGGGGATTCAGTACACTATAAATGTCCAATCAACGGCGATCCAATGAACGGATACGTACAAGTGGACTTTATGTTTGGTGATCCTAAATGGCAACAGTTTGCGTTAAATGCTTCACCAGATTCAGAATTTAAAGGTGTACACCGTGCTGTTTTACTAGCCAGTATTGCCAAAGCAAGAGGCATGAAATGGTCATACAAGTTTGGACTAGTGTCAAGAGAAACAAATAAAGTTATATCAGCTGACCCGGATGAAATTGCAAAACTGCTAATAGGCGGAACACGCAAAGACCTAGCAAGTGTAGAATCAATTATAGCACAAGCAAGAAAAAACAATGACTACGAACAACTAGTAGGTGATGCAAGAGAATACTTTGCTAGGGATGGATTGCAATTTGAGGCAACTGAAGTTAGTTTAATTGCTAGAACAAGAGATAGAATAGTTAACCTTGGCATGCAAGTTATCACAGAAGCGGCCAGAATAGAACACCCAGAAGATATGATATTTGATGCAGGCGGCCAAGGTGCATTGCGTGCAGTTAATCAACTCAAACAACTACCAGCCACAGCTAAAGACATTACGATTAAATGGGACGGCAAACCAGCAATTATATTTGGGCGTGATCAGGATGGTCGTTTTGTATTAACAGACAAGTCGGGCTTTACTGCTAAAGGATACAATGGTCTAGCCACAAGTCCAGAGCAATTAGAAAAAGTTATGAACATGCGTAGTGGTGATCGTACAGAATTAATTAACATGTACAAATCATTATGGGCTCCGTTAGAAGCACAAACACCAAAAGGCATGACAGGTTATCTTAAAGGTGACTTATTGTATACTGGTACTCCAGGAAAGCAAGGTAGCAAATATGTGTTTACTCCAAATACAGTAACATATTCAGTTGATGCAGACACTGAATTAGGTAAACAGATTGGAACTAGTAAAGCAGGAGTTGCTATACACACACGTTTGACTGGCCCACAAGATGCAGGAACACCATTCTACAATGTAGAACAACTACCAACAGGCCCTGTATTATTTGTAGGACCTAAAATGAAAGATACGCCTAAGGTAGATATACCAACAGACAGGTTAGAACAAATTGAAAAAACAGTTAAGGCTAGCCAAGGTGCTATCGATGCTTTCTTTTCACCTAGCAACTTGCGTGAGATACAAATGGCAAACTTGCCGGCGTTAATGAAACAGTATGCTAACTTTAAAGTTAGAGAAGGCAACTTTGATAACATGGCTGAGAACTTTTTAGCCTGGGCAACAACTAAAGTAAGTGCTCCTAAGGCACAACGACTAGAACAATATGTTAACAACAATATGAAGGTTGTTGACTTGATATTTAAAATATTTAAAGCTATTGCTGTTATTAAAACACAGATAGTTAGATCGTTAGATCAACAAGGTAGCGGCATAACAGCATCAATAGACGGTGAAAGCGGCCATGAAGGTTATGTGGCTGGTGGACTTAAATATGTTGATAGACTACGTTTTTCAAAATCAAACTTTGCAAAGAATGTGTAATGGAATTTATTAAAGACATTATCGAATCAAGAATGTATCGTAGACTTAATCAAGTCAAGGGTGCAGATGTGGCAACATTATCCGCATTGGTATTTGATCATTTAATGATGTTAAGAGTGCTATACTACATCAACAAACCTAAAGCTGTTAAGTATGCTAAAGAAACAATTAAGCAACAAAACTTTAGTGGGTTTAGACAATCAATGCCTGATCTATACAACTTTCTAACTCTAGTGATACAACAAAGACAGTATGCAGATAAACTATTCAATGATTGGGACGTCCAAATTCCAGAACTAAGAGTAAAGCGTATTCTTAGAGATCTAGCAGATGGTACAATAGACGAAGCGGATTTTAATCAACTGTTGATGCTTTTACAAAGACGTATCAAAGGATTAACATCTGATCAAATGTGGTTACGCAGATTAGTACAAGATTGGCATAAGCGTATTTCAAAAATGGATCGTAAACAAGCGATCAATCGTATATTACAAACAGTTAGACGTCCTATAAACTCTGATCTTTACATGATACTACAGAGTTCAACCAACGTTACTCCAACAAATTCTTAATGGCTAATTGGGCATACGTAATATTTGCCTGTGCTATGATAAACGGGCAACCACAATGTGACCCAGAACCTGTAACTATGATTGACAACTTTACTAACGAAACTGCATGTACGGTCTTTGCAGTAATGTCTACGACAATGGTGAATAATGATATGATCCAAAAAGGCATTACAGAGACTTGGGCAGTGCCATCACAGTGTCAAATTGTTGCTGGACAGGCTGATAAATTCTTTGTATATTAAATAAACTGTGCTTAAAATAGTTCCAAATTGGACTAAATAAGTGTAGGGAAGAAACAATGTCCCACAAACTAAGGAGAAATTATTATGGCAGTTTTAGCAGGTAAAGGAACAGTTTCACAATCACAAGGCGTAGGTCCAAAAACTTACATCTATGCAATCACTACAGGTACAATTACAGTATCAGACGCATGTGATTCAATCACTACAACTTACTTCGGTACAGTTGCGGCAGTTGAAGGCGTTGCAGACGGCAACCATATTATGGTTCAAGGTGGACCAGGTGGTGCTGAAGCAGTTTCAGGTATTGCACTAGTTGCTACATTCGATAACTAAATCGAATTAGTATAGTACTAAATTAAAGAGCCCTACTTTTTTAAGTGGGGTTTTTTATTGGGTTAAATATCTATATGAAACAACAAGAATTGTTTGAGACTGAGGGACCTTGGATATACGAATCACCTGATAATGGTGCAACGTTATATAGACGTAAAGCCAATGACCCACACCACAAGCGTGAACTAGTTGAACAGGTAGATGAAGAGTTTAAAGACTATAGAAACTGGATGTACAAACAGGATTGGACAGAATTAAGTAAACATCCAATGGTTAAAGAATCTATAGATAAGCTCAGAGTTATAGTGGAGCTTCTAAAACAATGATTCGTTGTTACACGTTAATAGATATCACTGCTACTGGATTTACTCGCAGACCCAAGACACCTGCAGAGGTCATACTACGCAATCAACAACGCAACTACGAAACATTTCAGCAATTAATATCTTTACGATCACAACCAACAATAGAACGTGTACCAGTGCAATTACAAGATGTGCATATAGATGATCATACATTTGGCAACTATTATATGCCTAGTTTATTTCCCTATACAATATGGATGTTTAACTTTTATAGTGAGCAATTGGATGCGTATTCTAACGCTGATTCACCGATTGGCAGTTTAATTTCAGACTTTAATAACATCCCCATCATTGATAATCTCACTGAAACAGCTAAAATTAATAATACAATCAACACCTTAGGCGATCACGCTAATACGTATTTTCGAGTAATTTAGCCAACTGTGATAAATAATAATAAGACAACTAGCTTGCTAGTTACAAAGCATTTAAAGATACATAACTTAGGCACATATAGGCTACTCATAGGCTCAGCAGACATTTAATGTTTTAATATCCTTTTGGAGAAAAAACGTTGAGTACCACGAATATTGAGAAAGAGAATTTAGAAGCCCACGTCGAGTTATGTGCTGAGAGGTATGATGCGTTGGAATCTAAGTTAGACACAGTTGAGGAAAAAGTTAACTCTTTAGAGGGTTCAATTGGCGAAATCAAAGATATGATTGTACATCTTGATCGTCGACGTTCCACACAGCTGATTACTTGGGCAGGCACCGCAGTAACAATGTTGATAGGTGTCATTGGTTGGTTATTAACTAAATTTGTTTGGTAAGTCTGAATGACTACCTTAGACAAAAGTTATAACAAGTTACGTAACCTAACCTTACAAAGTTTACAAAGTCTTTCATCAAATATAATCGTCAAAATCAATGACGATTTTGTCGTATTCGACCGTTACAAAATTTCTCCTACAAGCGATGGATATTTTACTTTATTTCGTAATGACATATTAGTACATGAGTTTACGAATAGTCGCAATGCTCTAGCATATTGCATACTAGAGAATCGAGGTAGGATAGAAGAAGCATTTGAATTGATGTGGGGTGATAAGAGAATACAACGTCTTGACGTTGATATTAACAGACAAAGTCATATAATAAAGACAACTAAGGACGAAGATAGAAAAGAGCTAATGGCAATGCGATTAACTCAAGATGTTGCTCAAAGAGGGCAAGTTAAAATTAAGTTAAAAGGCACAATTGAATTGGCTAAATACTATCAACAAAAGGGATTCAAACATGAAACTGCAAGAACTAGCAAAAAATAAAATAAAACAGGTTGGCAAACTAATGGAAAGTCACTTCAATCGCAAGGTTGATGTTACAGGCCTTTCATTAGAACAAGCACAGGCATTATTAACTAAGACAACAGCTCTAGTTAGTGAAGTGCAGTCAAGTATTAACAGACATACTTCGCAGAATAATCCTGCTTACTTACAAGCACTAATGATGAAAGAAGCATTAGAAGCATATGTTCAAGAAGGCACAGCTGATACTAGGAATCCATACGCAGGCGGCACCGGAGAACAAAGACATATTGCTCCAGGAGCAATGGCCCCAGCAGATATTGCAGACTCTGATGAGGACGACATGGAAGAAGCATGCGGTTCTAAGTTAATGGCTGGTAAGAAAAAGAAAACTTACGAAGCTAAACAAATTAATGAAGCAGATGTTGAAGAAGCACAAGTAACATTAGCGGCACAAGACGTAGTTGATAGAATCCAAAAAATGTATGAAGACGTTGCAGAAATGCAATATAAAGATTTACCTAACCTCGCACAGATGATGAAGCAAGAGTTTGGTATTAATCAAACACAAGCATACTATGATGCAACTAATACAGCAATTTCAACATTAGTTACAGCACTAGAACAAGCAAAAACAGATTTAGAAGGTGCAATGGCACCAATCACTGGCGAAGAAACTATTAGCCCAGATGAGTTTACTGCTGATGATTCAGCAGACTTAGATGCTGACATAGATACGCCTGTAACTCCAGATTCAGAAGAAGAAATAACAGACGAGCCGGATCTAGATACAGATCTAGGCAGAGAAAGAAGATAATGAAACTGTTTGAGGTATATGGTTCAGAGCATGAGCTAACTGCCTTGGTTCAGTATCTTATCAGCCGTTCAGAAGAATTAGGCACTAAAGGAAAAGTTGGTACAGAGACTTTTCTTAAAATGGCAAAGAATTTAGGTATTAATATTTCACTGAGCCAGCTTCAAAGCATGGCACAGAGAGTTCCGTTAAAGAATATGATTGCAGACGTGACGCCACAGCATGTTAGTTTTGATTTAACATCAGCAGGCAATGCTACTATGAGTGTAGATAAAGCACGTAAAACGGTTGACTCCATGGCAAAACGAGCGATGAAAAGGTAACCTCAACATCAATCGTTGCTACTCCACTAAGCCCTATCATTTGGTAGGGCTTTTTTACCACTTGACATTCAGGCAATAAATAGTATACAATAATACAATGTATTAAGGAAAAATATATATATATGG
>Ga0228674_1000567_pt1 | contig 25054 bp, 12 predicted proteins | sample 1D_rmetaG_FD_189054 | JGI IMG/M metagenome (GOLD analysis project Ga0228674, IMG submission 189054) | Seawater microbial communities from Monterey Bay, California, United States - 1D_r | ecosystem: Environmental > Aquatic > Marine > Coastal | place: USA: California | collected 2016-09-26
ATATATTTGATTGTGTATTGAGAAATGAGAAAGCAGCAAAAAGTGGAGTGCTTTATTTTATTTTTTATCGTATTTGTAACGATGGTTATGTTTTACTTGCATCAAAAATTACCAGATGGAAACACACACACACACACAAGTCTTACGCGCGCCAGGAGTGAAAAATTGGCCCTGCGCCATCGAAAGGTTTCTATCAATGTTATTTCATTGTCTAACGTCAAAGGTGCAGAGGCACATAACAAGGGCCGATTGTCACTTTTTTTAAAACACTTTCACCAGAAATGTGGTTCCACATTTAATTTGCATATATGTCCAGGTGTTGTTGACGCCCGCCGCGGTTTTGGTATTTCCAAAGCGTTGGTCCAATGTCTTCGAGAAGATATCAACCAACAGGCGGATTACATTTATATTTTTGAAGACGATGCTCGTCTATTTACCACGGATTTCTGCAACCCTCACAGTCGAGTGAAATTATGGACTCAGGCGCCTCCAGATGCGTTCATGATTCTCATTGGTGGACATCATTGGTCGGCAACTGCTTCCAGTTATAAAAACTACGATATCGTTAAGGAAGCGTATGGTGCATATGGCATATCCATCCCGCAGCGTAGTGTTCCAAAGCTTATAGAAGGATGGTCTAAAGATATACATTCAAATAAGACTGTTTTGTCGCCAGACCTGGCTATATATAGGTTGGCCAAGGAAGTGAACCAAACCATATATGCAAAAGTGCCTCTTTGGGTGGAACATCCCAAAGCGTGGTCTAATACATGGCATAGATACAGACATGGGTATAACAAAAGTATTCCGGCGCTCACGGGTTCTAAAATTTTAGAACCCGAGAATCCTAAACATTTAGAACCTGCCGAGAATCCTAAACATTTAGAACCTGCCGAGAATCCTAAACATTTAGAACCTGCCGAGAATCCTAAACATTTAGAACCTGCCGAGAATCCTAAACATTTAGAACCTGCCGAGAATCCTAAAATTTTAGAACCTGCCGAGAATCCTAAAATTTTAGAACCTGCCGAGAATCCTAAAAATTTAGAACCTGGCGAGGACAATCCTAAAATTGTTGTGGGCATACCTACGCATAATCGTATAGGTTATGTTCAATTAACATCTAGTGCATTGGCGGGTACATTTCCTACGGATGATATTTGGGTGTTTGACGACGTGTCCACTGAATATACGCGCGACGAGTTGTCGCAATGGTATGAGACGGCACACGTGACTGTAGTGGACCAACATTTAAAGGCCGACGCCATGGCGAGGCATATTTTGGAGTGGTTTTTGGAGACGGATTATGATATCATTGTTTTGCTGGATTCGGACCTGTTAGTGGCGCCTGATTGGGTGGACTCGCTGCGTACAGGTCTTAAGCATTCAAAAGGCCTGATGTCTTTGTATCGTTCGGGGGCTCCGAAGCACGCCTCCAAAGATTGTCAGCAGTATTTGTGTAAAATGCCATCGATGGGCAATGCGGGGACGGTTTGGCGTCGTTCTCTGGTCCAAAAAATGTTATCTGAAATGCCGAATCGCGACGGTGGATTTGATTGGGGTTGGTCGGAATGGTGTGAAAAAAATAAAGTGCCTATGCAAGCTCTGAAGGCTTCGGCTGTGTTGCATATTGGCATGCATGGGTCTTGGTCTCACGAGACTTCTGCTGAAAAGTCTGTGGGATTCCCCATGCAAAGATTATCGGCGGATGTGCGTCAACAGACTGAACACTTTTTGAAAGGCGCGAAACCGACTCATATAAACATAATGAACAAGGATTCGAGAATAAACATAGCAGCCGTCGTACATATACGACTTTATGAACAAGATAAGGCGCAGTTAGGCCGGCAAGAAATGTTAGAATGGATGGATTATATGCGCTATGCAGGCGTTTCACATTTTCTCGTATACGATAACGGAAAGGATGCGTCAGAGCAGTTTAAGGATACCATAGAACCTTTAAATGACGCTACTTACCATTTGTGGAATAAATATCAAAGCGATGCACCAACGACAGTGTGGTGGGCTGATAAGTTGGCGAGTTATCAACACGCAGCGGATAATTATCCCCAGTATCCTTGGCAAATTGCGTTTGATATAGATGAAGTACCCTTTTCGCCACGAGATACTGAGCGTGGATTTTTAGGACGTCTTTTGAAAGAGTACTCAGAGAAACATCCGGACGTATCCGAATTTTCCTTCCAAAATTACGGTATGCTTGGCAAATTCACCAAAAAGGGCCATTATTTTGGAAGATATACGCACAGAACTAAGGCACCGTTAAATAGTTTAGTAAAACCTATTTACAAGCCATCTTGCATAAAGGCGGCGTTCCATCATAACCATTTGACTTGTGGAACGAACTATAATTTCGATAGCAACGATATTCGCATGAATCATTATTGGGGAGCTCGCTTACAAGGATTTGTGGGTCCATTGCCTGTGGAATGGAAAGATAAAGTCACTGAAGATTTGAGTCTGTTACCTATATTAAATCGTATATACCGGGACGGTGTTATAGACAATATTGCAAAAGAATCGGTGCACTCAATCTGGCAGTCATACATTACGTCCACCGAACACTCACAAAAAGACATAAAAACAGCGGCATATGATTCTCGAAACATTTGGGCTGAGCCAGACACATGCAAACATGCTTCTGGTACTCCAGAACGGCCGTCAAAATTGTTTGAAAAATGGTCGGTGCAAATATGTTCCAAATATCCTAAAGCTTGTACAATATTTAGAAAGGCCTTTGTGGATACATGGGATAACGGAATCACATGGTTAAAAGATGGCACTGTCTTTCTAGTTACTGGAGACATTCCTCTTATGTGGCTGCGCGATTCTTCTGCCCAAGTGACTCATTATTTGGCATTGTCCGAGCATTCTTCTATTCAAAGATTAATCGAAGGCGTATTGCGCCGCCAGATGAAGTGGATTGAATTAGACGTGTACGGTTCTGCTTTTCGCATGTTTTTAGATTTTGACCACGTCGGAAAGAAGCGTCTTACTGACTGGGATTTTAAATGTGGACGCACAATACACGTGGCCCAGCATGATTATGAAATGGATTCTTTAGCGTATGTAGTTCGTCTGGCGTATCAGTACTGGAAGAAAACAGGCCGTACCTGTTGGATGCAAAATGTTCAACAAACATGGCATCGTATCGTAGACGTTTGGATACTTGAACAAGACCACTCGCAATCCACGTATACGTACCCGACGCTTGGACACAACGGCAAAGGCACAACTGTGTGCAAGACGGGAATGTCGTGGGCCGGAATGAGACCATCGGATGACAAGATGAAGTATCATTATAATATACCTGGACAATTGTTTGCCACAAAGGCACTGGAATATATAGAGGAAATGTCGTCTTTGTGGTCGGATGATGTGCTCAAACAAAAGGCTTCGAAATTACGCCTTGAAATGTTAGACGGTGTCGAAAAATATGGCGTTGTCGATGGTGTATTGGCTTATGAAACAGACGGTTGTGGTCATCATTTGATGGCGGACGATGCCAATATTCCGTCTCTCCTGTCGCTTCCGTATTTGGATATTCACAGGCCAGAATACGAAAAGACGCGCCTGAACATCCTTTCCGATAGAAACCCTTGGTGGTCCGAAGGGGGTATTGGTTCTCCTCATACGAATGGTCGCGGACACCCGTGGCATCTGGCAATGATTATGGAGGGATGGAATGACAAATCTACTTTGGAAAGAGTTTTGAAAACAGCGTACAGGGGGTCATTGCACGAATCTGTAACAATGTCTGGCGGTTCGACTCGGAAATGGTTCGGTTGGGCGAATGCATTGTTTTCAGAATGGCTTATGCAAGCCGCGGAGAACACGCCCCTGAAAGTAAATCCTCCAGCGGCTCGTCTCCCAAAGAACAGCTGTGATATTGATACGTGGGTGACAGAATCAAACTGCCAACGTTCAGTGTACAATGATAACTACGTCTGCGCGTTTGAACATGTTGGTATCGACCCTACAAAAGTCCGAGTTTCAACCGGTATGGAAAATACCAAGGATGTCATGGGAAGAAATGAAATGGACGAATATCCTACATTTGTGAAAGGTGCCTTCTATGGGAAAACCCCCTTCACATTTAAAACCACCAACCACAACAAAAAGGCCCATTTAGCAGCCGACTTTTCCAAGTACGACGCAAGACTTGTTACGTTAATGAATGCGTATACAGTGAAAGACAACGTTCAGGGTCAGTTGAACACCGGTACAACGTTGGCTATCATGAGACATAATTACGCAAACCCATGGTGGACCATAAATGAGGTATTTTTGGTGTGGCTATCGGGCGTGCGAAAAGTCGACCATATTTTATTCTTAGATGGTCATTCCAAAAGTTCTATGGACGAATTATGGACGATTGCGTTTGGTGGAAAATTGATGTCGATTGGCCATCTAAAATCTCCCGTTATTTTCGAAAAATTATATGTCGTGTCCGACGGGTTGGGCTTAAATTCACCACTTAGCCCGGACTTTCATTCTGGAAAATCTACTTCCAAATGTCAAACTGACATATTTGAACATTTTGTAGACTATATGTTGAGAGATATTTCACCCGGGTCTGAAAAAATGATCACGTTAATCGACCGCAAGGCATATGTTCGTCATCCTCGTGGAAAAGTCATGCCGCGAGTGTGGAATAATTGCGAATCCGAAGAGAATACATTGCGCCAAGCAGGGTACAATGTGAAAAGAGTTCGTTTGGAATCTCTGTCGATCCGTGAACAGCTCGAACAAATACGTGCGACATCGACTTTAATTTCTGTACATGGTGCGGGCCTTGCATGGTTGCTATTTCTTCCATCGGGTTCAAAAGTCATCGAGGCTGTACCAGCGTCGAGAGCAAACCGTCGCACATTTGAAACAGCGTCTACATGGCGGCCCAATATTACGTATGAACGCATCCCAACCAAAAACCTGGGACATGATACATACGATACCGACATTGTCAAATATGTCAAATGGACACAAAGAGAAACCTTGACCCGTCTATTTCACTCCACGTCCTCTGGCGGCCCAACTCGCCTTGGCCATTCACAACGTTTTGAATACGACATCCCGGGGATTCCATTGCCCAAATTCATATCTGAAGACGACAAACATAATTTTTTGACACACAATGGCGTAGACAAATGGACACAGACAAAATTCGAAAAGACGGGCGCAATTCAAGTCGTGAAAGACGGTCTCTATGATTTTTCAGACCATTGTGGATGGGAATCTGATTATTCAAGACACAAAAAGTACAAAACAAAGGCTTCTAAACATTTCAAGGCCCTTATCCCACTGATGGTCCCTGGTTCAAGCTCCTTCCAACATTTCTTAGACGGTGTGATGCCAAAATTGATTCAAGCGTACGAATGGATACAGTCAAGACCCGATGCTGTTCTTCTGATGAATACCAACGACATTGTTAGACAACTCATTCGTAGATTGGGCATTATGAATAAGATAGAAAACAAGGTCGCTACTTCTTACTCGGCGGACGAGCTTGTTCTCATTTGTAAAACCCCACCCATTAGCAAGGCCTTATGGGAAAAAGCTCGTGTGAAACTGGGAGTAGATAAGAATTTCAAAGGTGAAAAAGTAATTCTTATCAAACGAACCAGAGGCAACAGTAATGGAAAGCGCCTTATCAATAATTATGAAGCGATTAAAACCCATTTAAAATCAAAATTCGGTGAAAATTTTGTAACATATGATTCAGCCCAGCATACTCTTGAAACCTCTATGGAATTATTTCAAGACGCGCGTATTATTGTGGGAAGTCATGGGGGGGGAATGTACAACCTTCTCTTTGCACCTTCGAATACAAGGGTCATTGAGTATATGCCCACCCGTCGTGGACGGGCATTAGGTCCCGCGCCTAATATTATATGGATTCAATCTTCGATATTGGAACAAGACTTTTGGAGAGTGAGCGTTGAAAGTACGGATGGCAATGTCAAAGTCGACGTCAAAATATTAGACACAATTCTGAACGATTCGAAACATACATTGATGTTTGCCATACCGTCTGTATCAAGACCTCGCGAAACGCTATGTAACACTGTTGGTTCTATTATGGCTGCGACTGACACATATCCGGTGTTGATACATCGCCGTGGTACTCTGACATGCGAACACTTTTCAAATCCACGTGTCATTCTCAGACATTTCGAACCGCATGCGACGGACAACGATCACCAGAAAAACGATTACTTAAAGTTATTCGACGACGTCGAAACATTTCAAGACGTTTCATATGTGATGTTTTTAGACGACGACGTTCGGATATGTGATGGGTTTTCGTCCACCTTGAATCAATTGATGGATTACCCCTTTACACTGGGTCATTTCGGCCGTGGCGGTAGTGGCGTGGTTTTAAAGATTGACGATATACCTGATTTAAAACAATTTGTGGCTCCACGGCCGAATAATATCGACTCACTGATGTTACGATGGGCATTGCGCCATCGTAAGGAATGTTCTTTGCGCCCACAAAAAATACAGATGGAACATATCGGAAAAATTTCATCCATAGATAGACGCCCGAAAGGCGGCGGTCTGCACATACGATGGCACGACAATGATACATGCGGTGCGCCGGCCAATAATTACGATTTTCAAGCCATGTCTGAGACGCCTTCTGAACACTTTTGGAGCGAATATTGTGTACATCCACATTGTGCTCCGTTTGGTTCTTCGGATAACTGCAAAACGTGCTTGGATGGTTACAAAGGCGACGATTGTGGCATTCCGGACGACGGCTACGAGTACAACAGAAAGCCTAATGCGGCGCCGATTGTATTATTGTCAGATTCGGCGAAGGAGAGTTCTCCATATATTAATCTACACATTATAGGCAACCAGCTTGCCAACAAAGACGTTGCCTATAATGTATGGCATCGTACACAATCGGCCCAAGATGTCTGGTCGCAGACGAGCAAGTTGGCTTTTCCAGTTGAAACGCGCGTGATTCGTAACATACTGTCAGAGCCAGAGCTTTGGCTGTTGAAATACTATGAACAGGGTCAAAAACGAAGTTCGAAGACAGACACGGAACAAACAACCATCCAAACCGCCGACCTCTTCGCCGCCATCGACTACAACGCGCCTGAAAACCATGGCCCATGGAAACAAGGGTGGGATTACGACTACGACAATCGATTCGAGGATGGTCTAACGGTGCACGTCGTCCCACATTCCCACAACGACCCCGGATGGATTAAAACCTACCACACATACTATTCAACACAAACCAAACACATTCTCGATACAGTGGTGGCGTCACTAACCGAAGACCCACGTCGCACGTTCATATGGGCCGAGATATCGTACTTTTCATTGTGGTGGGATGATGCTTCTTCAGACCAAAAAGAACAAGCCAAGCGACTCGTCGCGGAAAAACGACTCGATTTTGTCACTGGTGGCTGGGTCATGAACGACGAGGCGTCTGTCACGGCCCGTGCCACGCGTTGGCATTTACAAGAAGGGCGCGAATGGCTCCAAAAGACATTTGGCATCGCGCCACAATATTCGTGGGCCATTGACCCGTTTGGTCACTCTGCGGGTCAAGCACAAGTGCTCAAAGAACTCGGCTACAAGGGAATGCTCATTCAACGCGTGCATTACGCTGTTAAAAAGCAATTGGCAGAAAAGCAACTGCTTGAATTCCAATGGCAAACACCAGCCGGAGAGATATTCACACATATGATGCCGTTTTATTCGTATGACGGGCCGCACACGTGTGGCCCAGACCCCTCCGTATGTTGCCAGTTTGATTTTGCACGCATAGGAAAGGGTAAAACGTGGTCAGGGTGTCCGTGGGGTAAAATGGCTGTTCCAATTACAGACGCCAATGTCGCCGAACGGTCTAGAACATGGCTTGACCAAGTGTATAAAAAGGCAATGCTGTACCGCGGTAAACATGTTCTAATACCACTGGGTGACGATTTTCGCTATCAAACGATGGATGAAGCGCATAAACAGTTTGAGAATTACCAGAAGATGTTCAATTGGATTGAAAACAATATTCCTGCTGTCAAAGTGTCCTTTTCAACATTAACTCGATATTTCGATGCTGTTGTTCAAACACAAGTTCCAAAGCTCAAAGGTTCATTCTTTCCGTATTCTGACCGCGTGCAAGATTACTGGACGGGTTACTTTAATTCGCGCATCTTTTACAAGGGGTATGACCGCCTGTTAGAGTCTCTGATAGCGGCCGTGGACACAAAGTGTCCAACGGAAGATATTCATTTGCAAAAAAGAGCCTTAGGACTCTTTCAACATCATGACGGCATTACAGGAACGGCCAAGTCAGCCGTTGTGCAGGATTATTACCAAACGATGCAGAACGCTGTCGAAAGTTTGCATTCTAAACTGAAGCTATGTTTGGGGATATCCTCTGGTCAACTTGTCAATCCACTGTCTATAGATACGCCTACCATGAAAGCAGATGAGATTCGGCCCTATGAAGAAGATGTGTGTGTTCCAGTGCCGCCGGCAGACCTACAATTTGTCGGCATCAAATTAGACGAACATGGCCATGTTATACAAATAAATGAAACACCGGTGCACGAATCACTTGTTTGGCGTTCTAATAAACCAGGTCCAGGCGTAGCGGGTGCCTATTTGATGGCGGTCACCGGTACAAAAGATATATTACAACCGATAAAACATACAACGTGTGTCGCAAAACAATACAAGCAGGCCGAAACGACCTTTGACATGCTAAGTAGGCGCATTCGTGTCTACAACGACGGGACCATCGAGTTTATATATGATGCGGACATTCGTGCGCGAAATAACGGCGAGTTGTGGGCAGTGTATAAACCCGAGTGGTCTGCAGAACGGTTGTGCTCGGATGTCCATGGGTTAACATGGGAATGTCATGCAGAAAGGAGGGATGCGCCTCTACAAGCCAAGTTTTGGCCGATGCCGACGATGGCATGGCTGGCCTCGTCTTCGGAAAGATTGACGTTTACGGGAGCGCAACCGACGGGCGTGGGCTTTCATGAAGGCGCCATGGTGCTGATGTTGGATAGACGCGGCGACCAAGACGATGCAAGAGGTCTTGGCCAAGGTGTGACGGATTCAAGACCAGTGGAGATGCGTTTTGGCGTGTTGATGGAAAAAAATAATTTAAAAGAAAAGGCATCTGATAAGGCTTTGACAATACGAAAATGGATGTTAAACCCAGAAATAAAATTAGTATAATGTAATCAAATTTTTATACATCCGTTAACAGCGAACTGTTTTCATCATCTGTATCTTGTTCTTTATCCATATCTTCCATTCTCGACGACTCGAATGGTATTGGTGGGAATGTTTTGTTAAAATTATACATTAATGACCCCGAAATGACAAATGCACTGCCTCCAATAAAGTTGTAGGTGATTTTATTATCCAGAAGAACTACTGAGCATAATGAAACCAATATCATTGTTATAGCCCCCAAAATATTGCGTACGACATTTCCTAGGAATTTCATGACAAAAGATATGACAATACCGGCGAATGCGTAATAAATGACAACGACGTTGACTGACCAATGCCAATTGTTTGGCATATTACCACGCAATGCAAATATGAATGAATTCAATAGAGTTCCGAATGCATACAACTTTATATTTTGCGCGTATATATGTTCCTTTGGTTCAAGGTTGTATAGATATTCGCAGCATGTCCCCGCGATTGATGAAATAAGAGAGGAAAAAATACCATACGCGCCAGCTGATAACATGTTGGTATCTTGGTTGATGGGCCGAGCAGAAATAACGCATAACCCAACAAGTATTAAGCCCCCCGCGACCCATTGGCGCCTCGTAAATGTTTGCTTTAGAAAGTATTTCGCCAGTAACATGGACCATATAATTTTTAGATTGGCTACCGTAATAATGAAATGCGATGGAAATATGTTAAAGGCATAGCTGTTACATATATTTAGAATACTGTAGAGCGCGCCTGGTATGGCAAAATGAATTATATACTTTGTGGAAAACGACGTTCCTGTTTTTCTCCATAATACTAGAGATATCAAACACTTGAAACTTTCTACGACGGTCATGACGAGAGGTGGGTTCCATTTCGATAATCGCCAACTGTATTCGATAAAAATCGCGCCACCAGTATTTACAATAAGTGTTAATAGAATAAGGAACATTATGTTTAATTAGATTTTTAGTTATACTACATTCCAGTTTTCGGTCTCTGGATGCCGTGTTTTATCACATATCATGATATCGTAGGCTGGTTTATTCATTCTCAATTCATGATACTTGCATCCCCAGTCATGCAGTTGTTTTTGTGTGACATGGAACCATTTTATCCCCGTTTTTGTACCACGGGCCGTCCAATACGTAATATTATGGCCCGCGTCATAGAGCGCGTTTACTTTGGCAATGCGCTCGGGAATTGGTTCTGCCAAGGCGTAGTTCATGTTTGGCGATTTCTTACAAATTGTTTCGTCAATGTCTACTATTATATCTAGTTTTTGTGTATATTTTTTTCGTAAATATTCATAATCTTCCGGTGTATCGACGCCTCTTTCGGCACTTTCGACGAAGACAGTATTGATTTTATAACCACGTTCAATTATTTTCAACCATTCTATGTCTTCAAGAGTTTGATTTGTAGTATTCTTTTCCGCAAAAGTGTTTAAAAGGTATTTTTTATCAAAAACGAATATACCCACATGTATATTATAATGGTGACCTGGTATAACGCCGTGTTGTTTACTACACGGTATCGGATTGCGAGAACAATACAAAATATTATTTTGTTCATCGACAATTACTTTACCTCTTGAACGACTGATGATTTCGTCCATATTGTCTGATTTAATACAAATGGTTGAACATACTATGTTTCCGGCATTTTCCACAAAATTATCAATCGCTTTGTTAACGTTTTCTACGTTGAAAAATGGCTCGTCGCCTTGTATATTAACTACTATATTAAAATCAGTGTGGTCTATTTCGTTGAGATATTCAATAATGCGTTCCGTACCATTCAAACACGGTGCTGAAATAATTTGACATTCGCCGCCAAACGATTGGACCTCATTGTAAATTCTTTCATCGTCTGTCAATACGATGGTTTTTGTTACTTTTGTTAGCAATGCCCTTTCGTATACGTGTTGTATAATGGATTTGCCGTTTATTTTGAGTAATGGTTTTCCGGGCAAACGTGTAGAAGAAAACCTTGCGGGTATACAACATAATATACTTGACATTTGGATAATTATTGATGTTTAAATAATATATTGCACCTATTACCGTGGATTTTTAAGGCCTGTCGCCGTCAGTTGAATATGTGTGATAACTTATATTTTTAGATTTTTTTGATGTCTAAAAAATCGAGTAACCATTCCAACCTTTCCAACGGCCATTGCGTTGGCCCGTCGCACAATGCTGCATTTGGATTGTCATGACACTCCATAAATATGCCATCTACACCAAGGGCTAGCGCCATTTTCCCCATATGAGGTATCAAATTACGCAGGCCGCCGGATTTTACAGTGCCGTCCGCCATTTGTTGTGACGGTTGTTGGAGACAGTGCGTAATGTCCATAGATACTAAATTGGTATCCGATTTAAGCCATATTAAATTGCGTGGGTCAACAACCAAGTCTTGATATCCAAACGTGTTTCCTCTTTCACACAAAATTACTTTGGTACAACCAAACGCTAACAACTTCTCTTTACATTTGTGCATTTGTGCTGCTGAACACATTTGGCCTTTTTTCACATGAATGGTCTTTTTTGTTTTGGCGGCGGCTTCTAGAAGGTCGGTCTGACGACATAAAAACGCTGGTATTTGTATGATATCCGCAAATTCGGCGACGCGGTCCGCCTGCCAATTTTCATGTATGTCAGTAATTATTTTAACACCTATTTCGTCACGAACCCTTTTCAAAATACGGAAACCTTCTTCAATACCCAATCCTCTGTATGAACTTAGACTAGACCGATTTGCCTTATCAAACGATGTTTTGAATACAAACTCTACGTCATACTTGGAAAATATCTCTTTCAACAGCGCCGCCATTCTCAGGGTGTGCTCTTCATTTTCAATGACGTTGGGACCACACATTATAAGTAAGGTCATTACACATGTTCACATTCTGTTTATTTATAATAATGTGCAAATTTGAAATTGGATTTATATAATTTCAGGAATATAATATTTAGTTATACATACAGTAGTAAAAATGGACACCGTACAGAGCTGTAATATTAAAAAATTTTCCGGGCTCATCAAATCCATCACTCAGCCCGTATATACAGTTGGCGTTGGGAAAAGTTCACATATTGCAAGGTTGTTTTCTGACCAACTCAAATTTTTGTCAATCATTTCGTCAAGTTTGGATTGTACAAATTTATTACACGGCGATATTGGCATTCTTCAACCGGGAGATTTGGTTATATTCATAACCAAATCAGGTTCCACCGGAGAGTTGGTGAATATGGTTCCAGAAATTAAAAAAAAACAATGTCGCACATGTGTTGTTACCATGTCAGACGACTCACCATTGGCTGAAATGGTTGATTTTACATTTGTATTAGACAGCGTGGAAGAAATAGACATCCATAATCTAATGCCGACGAATAGTTTGTTAGTGTTTATTGATTTTTTCAACAAAGTTCTTGCCAACATTATAGATGAAAAAAATTTGAACACAACTCAGATGGTTCTCGCTAATCATGTTGGGGGGCATTTGGGTAATTACGTGACAAAATACAAATCGACTACTTCTAATTGCGAAGCAAAATTAGGCACTATAGAATCGGATGTTTCTGGGTTTCTAGGTAGTTTTCGACCAGAGAAATTCAGGGCCGAATTCATTTTCAATAAATTTGTACAGCTTGACTTCACATCAGTTTTAGACGTCGGCGCGGGAGCATTGAAACACACAAAAGCTTTCATTGAACATGGAAAAACCGTCGATATAAGTGATTATGGAAGTTCTGTATATTTTCAAGAGCACGAAACGGAAACATTGGCAGCCATTAGCAACAAGTTTATCGGAGATTTTAATGAAATCGACTTTGGAAAAACATATGATGCCGTTTGGTGTTCACATATACTTGGACACCAACTAAATGTGAACTCTTTTCTTCGTAAAATACATTCGTTGTTAAATGAAGACGGTTACCTAGCGATTATAGTACCTCCCAGAAAACCTTTTATTGTCGGTGGACATGTCACTCTTTGGAACGCAGGGCTTGTACTGTATAACTTAGTGTTGGCAGGATTCGACTGTAGTTATGAATGTCATATTCACCAATACGATTATAATATAGGTGTAATTATTCGAAAAAGAACAATTCAGAAACTACCTTCCAAATTAAGCATGGATAAAGGCGACATAGAATTATTGTCGTCATATTTCCCGTTTGACGCAAAACATAATTTTAATGGTGACATAATGAAAATGTCTACAACTTCAGAAGATTTTTGGAATAAATAAACCTAGTAATAATTTAAACTTTTTTAAAAAATATAAAGAGTATTAAACTCCTAACTCCGCGCATTTCTCGCATTTGCGCAGCCTGGACAGTTTCGGCAATCGCTCCATTCGCACATTTTATCATACTTTGTGTTCCCATTGTTCTTAAGTTGACGCATTTTGCAACATTTTGATGAACAAGTGCCACTCGCTTCGAATCCATCAGTGACACACAAATTGGTTTTTTTGGTCACCAACAGTTGATATTTCCTACGCCAGTCTTTTTTGGCATCGGTCCATTGTTTTAGGGTCATTTTTTTGAACTTCAAAAGATTTGTTGTGACAAGGGTTTGCACTTCTTCTGTTAAATCCATGTGTGTAAATTTTATTGGTGTTGAACCGAGCGCTGGTGTTCGATACAGACTGTATCCATCTTCTTGTAATGCAAAAAGCAATTGACTAAATAAAATATTATCATTACATGCCCCCGTCCAAGTTTCTAACGCGGCACTCTCAAATGAAAAATATCCCTCTTTTTGCAACGTCAAAAATACCGTTAGTAGTTCACAATCAATAGAATCGGTATCTATTTTAATCATATCATAATGTTTCCCTTGAATTATCAAGTCACGCGCATTTATTAATGGAACAATCAGGGGTATATTCAATGAACGATAAAAGCCCGTCATATCTTGGTTTTTACCGTATCTCCATCCTTGTGCAGTTTCTCGAAAACCAGTTTGTTCAGAAACTGAAACTGCACTTACAGCTCCACAATATTGTTCACTGTCTCCAATCAAATTATTCCATTTTAATGTAGATTTTGCGGCACAGCACAAATCTATTTGTGGTTCAATCGAATAAACTTTTACTCCTTGTTGTCGCATTCGTAAGGTTAATAATCCCAAATTCGAGCCAATGTCGATTGCTAGACATTCGCGAGAATGGCAGTCCTTCATACTAATAGAAATGAACTCAACTAACCAAATATCTGGACCAGTTTCCCGTCCTTCAATTTCTGTACAACCACCAGCACCTAGCAAATCACAATCACTTTGAATTCCTGTAATCACGGGAACTCGGCCTAAAGATTCCACTTTTGGCAAAAAATGTGTTGGTGGGTGCTTGTATGTTAACGTTGGAAGTTTATCACAATGGATAAAAAATTTGTTGTATTTTGTCTCTAATGTTGTTTTGAGTGATTCAATGGCAGTGTTCAAAGTGTCAGGCGAGTCAATGACAGTTTTTGAAGCGTCAGGATTATACCGTTTATTGAATTTATATTTACGACTTGCCTGATTTTGCACAATAACCATATCCAACTCCGCATATCCCTTTTTATCAAATATCGCAATGTATTCTTTGGGCAAAGGGTAGACATCAGTTTGATGATTGCGCATTACTTTTTGTAGAGCCTTTTGGTCCCATATTGTTTTGTCTTTTTTTTGCTCATCAATCCATTCTCCGAGTATTGTTTTAGCTTTTTTGTTATTTTTCAAATAAACGGTGCCTGTACCTAGCTCGTGATTGTCAAAATAATGCACTGAAATGGGCTGGTCTATATGTGTAAACAGTTCTGGAGGCTTTAATATAATAGCGTCCGCGTCAATCCAGACAATATTTTTGTCTGGATACAAATCCATCACCTTCAAAATAAAAACTGGTTTCAGCTGACAAATATATTCCCAACGATGACCCAGACTGTCTATATCTATAATATAGTAAGGCAACTTCCATTTGCGTAAGCTCGATATTAATTTAGCGACTTGTTCATCATAGCCATTGTCACCAGTATAGAAATTAACAAATATAGGATATTTGCTTTCAAAAATGTTAATATATTCATTTTTAATAGGATAAACGCCCAGATTCAACCCTATTTTATTTCTGGTCACGTCTTTTTTTTCCAGTGTCTGTAGCGGAGTTCTATTCGTTTTGAAAGTTTCCTCAAAACGATACAAGTTAAGTTTACCATCTCGGTGCATTTCTTGCAAGAGCTTATGCTCAGCATCGAAATCGTGCTTGCCCTGCTTCATATATCCACCCACTGTTTGCACTCGACATTTTGCAGGCATTTGTTCAGTATAATAATATGGATAGCATGGGTCGTGATTTGCTCCAAATATAGTTACGTTAGAACATTCATCTACGGCCCATAGTGTTGCCGTCATACCAGAAGAACAAAAACCACTCTTTATCCCAACTTTGCGCTTACAACTGGATAAGTAGTCCTGTGACGGCATAATCCAGTGTGATTTTGTTTTGGTCTTCCATTTATTATAGCCATTGATTTCTTTTTGTTCTATAGGAAATGTTATTCCAGTAAGGCTGTCGCTGTCTAAATCTGCAAATAATTCTCCGGGCGTTTTCCCTTTCGGACTCCAAAAATGTACAGCCTCATGTGTTGTCTTACTACCGACGTGTTTTTCAAATCCTTTTATGGGAATCATATTAAAACGAATCTGCCAGTCGTAAGAATCAATAACCGGACCGTCTTCGTGTTTGAGTAGTACTCCCGCATTGAAAACAATGGCACAAGATGGTTTTTGGGCAATTTCTGGATATTTGAATACCATTATAGTATTCCTTAGCCACGGTAGCTTTGAAACGCTTCTCCTAAAGGCAGTGCTTTGTGACTTATCATAAATCAATCCTCGTTTTTCAAATTGGCGAATAATGTATTCATTATTTTGTTCGTTAACATGTCCATGTCCATGTTGACCTTTCTTTGCCCAAGTTATAATGATTCCTTTTGATGACCAAGAAATAAGATTCTCTATGAATGTTTGTTCTTTATGCTTTGCGATATGTTCGCCAACTTCGACAGACAATACCCAAGGCCTGGATGGCAGTGACGTAGGAACGCTGGCATCTATCCAGCATATATTGTCTGGTATGACATACATACTGTTTCCTCGAAGTGGTGTATGCTGTCCGCTTAGAGTTTCAATGTTGTTTCCCCCGTCAAAAGCCTTCACATCTATTGGCGATTTGTGTTTATTAAGAAAATATTCAAATTGTCCTACGCCGGCGCCAATGTCGTATAATGACGTTTTGCCCAAATACGACATTAGTGCTTTACCAAACCCTTCGTCAAACGCAACGTGCTCTTTTGCAATAAGATCTTTGGAATAAAACCACCCGCCATTATGTTGCGATGACAATGAAGGCGACTTAAATGGACATTCTGTTTGTTTCGCCGTCTCCATAGTTGGAAACAAATCGTGAATTATTTTATGCTCTGTATTATAACGATGGTTCCGCCAACCGCCATCCCAATCATCAAAACCATAAAAATGCGTTTCAGTTTTTTTGCAAATATCTTCAAACCAAAGGACGCCTAAAAACCCAGTAGTTGGCGAAATGTCACCCGTCTTCCATTTGGGAGACGTTTCGTATTTGCGTATGAGTTGTACAGCGCGTTTCCAAGTGCCGTCTTTGCTGGCCCTGGTAAGAAAATCACATTTTGACGTTCTCGGATTAGCCTTCAGTTGTTTCAAATTGTAAAATTTCGGTATCAACGTATCTCCGCCAGCGACCCTTCCTACACAATACGCAACGGATTTCGGGAGTGACTCAGAATGCGTTAGTTTTTGATTGTTGAACACAACGGCGTCCGTCTTTTTACCCCATACAGACTCCGGACGCGGCCAAAAATGTTTGGACCAATAATTGTTGAAACGTATCACAAAATCATGGCTATCAATTTCTGATGCAGATTTGTCCATGGACGGGTTATTTGCAACAAAAGCGCACGACATCAAAGAACCTTTTTTCAAATGGTTCAGAGACTTTATGTTATCATCAGGTTCATTTGCCCTAACTTTGTGTGCAAAACATTCCCTCATTTGCGCTGGCTTAATATTATGACCCATGACCCACATGCCAGTGTCTTTGCAATTGCCATGGTTGGCCATATGCTTACTCGTTACCCACTTCACTTTCGACTTCAGTGGAGATTCATCTAACCATATGCCAATCGACACATCTTCACCTTGATAGTTGAACAATTCGTCGGAATTATCAGCAATATAAGACGCCACGCCTTTGGATACAACATGACCCACTGAGCCCAATGGGAATTTGGGATACTTAGAAGGCCTGTAATCGTTTTCGGCCCATTTTCCAGAACGGTGGACACCCCATCCGTCTTCTACACGGCCAACGACCACATATCCGTCTGAATTGTAGGTCTTTTCTAAGTACGAATCGAGTGTATCCACACGGACCACCGAATCGTCGTCCGTCTTTAAAAACCATTTGGCCGTCGTGTGTTCGAGCCCCCATGTGTACGCAAATTTGACCTTTTGGGGCAAATGACGATACACATCGATGTCAGGCATTCTGATAATGTCCATGTACGTTTGCTCTTCCTCTGCAATTTTCAAATCCTCTTTTGCACAATCTGTATCCCATTTCGTTTGGTCTTCGATAGAAGTAGCCTTGGAACGGATACACGACCACTTTTTACGGTCCGACGGTGGTATTGGACAGCAGGTGCCAACTACAAAGAACACATTGTCGTGTCCAGAGCCCCACGTTTCGCGAATGATTTTGCGCGTCTCGAAAGCAGAACGACGAGACAGCACAGTGACCATCGTGTTCATCTTCCGCTTGAGTATCGGTTTCTGAACGGTGACCACAATGGTCGCGGTCTTCACTGGTACATCATCTGGGTCAGTCTCCATATCGTCTGGGGACTGACCATGGACTTCCGACGGCGACGGCTCAACGCTTTTGAGCCGTGTGGCTTTTTCCGGCGATTCACGCAACATCGTCGTCGCGTTCTCCCACCGGGCACTCGTTTCTGGCGTTTTTTCTGCCGACGACCGCAATAGAGTCGTATTTTCACGCTCCCACTCCACACGATTGTGCCAAATGCGTTTCAATTTGTCCTTGGGACCCTTCAAATGTTCGGCCGTCCACAACAAATACACACAAATCATTACAGCAAATGGAATCAAATAATGTTGTTTAAACATGTTACAATGCAATCAAGCGGTATATATATTCATTTTTACACGAAAACTTTTACAACGGTGTCTCCCAATCTTCATCTTCTGGATTCATTTCAAAAGGCTGCATTGGAGGCGCCGCCGTTAACTCATCATACCATTTCATAATATCTTGGCCAATTTGCAGCGACCTATACCCCTGCACATAACGAAAACACGTATACAGACCCAAAGGCACCATCACAAACGGCAACGTCATCAGTAAACAGACCTTGCTAGAGTGCCTTGATATACATATCATCATACAAATAGACGCCAACAAACACCACAAAAAATGCTCCTGAGTCCATGCGCCCACATCCAATAGCACGTGCAGCACCACAGCCAATGTCCATAGGACAAACTCACACACTGCCAAACTGTCAAGGCCAAATTCCACATGCTCCACCGCACGAGTCGCCGCCATCGCAATCACCGGCACCGTCGTCACATATTTCAAGCCGTCCATCGGCAAACGCACAGACATATACTGCACGACCACCCAAAAACAAAGACACGTCAAATGCACATGAGGAGACCACGCCCGACTGTTCTGAATAATCACATAACAAGAACAAATGCCCACCACCACAATTAAAGTCGTCAACAAAAGACCCGCCACACACAAGACCACCATAATATTGACCCACTCAAACCCGTCCAACATAAACAACACACAAACCATAATGTGTACCGACGACCAAAGGACCGTGGACCAACGGTCCGATTGCTCCAATTGCTTCAACTTGACCAGACGCTGCAACTGCAACAATGTTACCACGATAACCGACAACAACGACAAGCACATCGATATCAAAGGCAAAAAACGCCAACCCGTGTCGTACACACAACCCAACAGAAACCACGCGTAATTAAACAACACATACAACACAAACACAAACCGGTCAAACAACATTATACACATTCAACAGTCCTTAAATAGACATAAGTTACAAATAAGATATCTTGGATTTTATATACAATTATATATGCAGAATGGACATCAATGAGCTAAAATGTGAACTATTTACAGATTTGAAATGTCCGATGGGGTTTTTGGAACACAAAGGCCTGTCATCTTTCGAAGAACCAACCACTGCCAAGGCTTTTGGTTCGACGGTCTATTTCTATACCAACGACCAAGAATGGCTCTCCAAGACGCCAGCCTGTCGTGTGATGATAAGCAATGTGAATGAGTTTACGTCGGAACAGCATAAACTCGTTCTTGATTGTCCGAAAGACTGGCAGGCGCGCCAAATGGCCGTTTTAAAAAAGGCAGCGGAAATGACCTATGAAGGCGGTCTCTTGAAAAAAGCCTGTCAAACATACGCCACCTTTGACGCCTTTTGGTCGGCCACGCGCAAACCAAATATGCTGTCCTTGCAGACGGAATGCTACGCCAGACGCGGGCGCCGCAAACTATTCATCCCCATGTTTGACGGATTGCGGGAAGTCACTGGCAATGTCCGCCTGGAACGTGGCGCCGTCGTCCAAGTCTTTTTTCGGTGGGAACTGTCCGAATCGGTCGATGACGACCGAGTGCATGTAGGATTTCGCCCCAAGTTTGCGACGGGCTTGCGCGTCGAGACACTTGCCGGTGACCCCCCGACCATTCGGATGCCGTGGTCTTGGCTTGACGTGGATTTTGAGACGTTGACGATGCCTATGTACAATTCGTTGGTCGTCAAAATGCCATGCATGACAGTGTTAAGCGTAGAGGGGCGTACGGCCATCGTAGAACCGCCCGAAGCGTTTGAAAAAGCCATACAAGATTTCCACGCTCTGGCATTGGCCGACCCGTGGCAGCATCGCATTACGTTGACGTCCAGGGCAAGGGTCGGCGAACGCTTGATGGCCTCCGCAAAACCTTGCCAAAACAGCACCAACATACAGTGGTCTGTTGTAAAGCAGCGGCTTCTGCCTCCACGTCTGCGTCTGTCGGACGCGGCAATGGCGGCGGAGGAGGAGGTGGCGGCGGGGGTGAAAAGACTTGCCGACAGTACGGACAATTCTTTTGGCGTAAAAACCAAGCGTCAATGCATTTCAAATGAAATGCATGCCCACAGTCTAACGTGACATAATTTCGCAACGGGGTATAACAAATAGCACAATCTTCCACTTTGAACACGAGAGGGTTGACCACATGGACTGGCAACAAGTGTGTCATCGTCAAAAGAAGCTTCTCTTTATAGTCGCGAAAATTAAACAAAAGACCAGAATAAAAGTATAAAGGCAATCGTATATGAAGAAAATAAATGAGTGGTTTTTACAAACATATTCCAAACCGTGTACAAATCGAAGCCATATTAAACCCCTACAACATGAAAGAATGCATGGCAGACGCTGAGTTTTTCGGTGAACTTTACTGGGACCTCATCGAAGAACATCCCAACGTTCCAAACTTACAGATAGTCTTGGAGCGAATGCTGGTCGCATCCTTTGCACAAAAAAGCTCCTTATGATATTATACATTTTCTACACATTGGTCTAATATTTGGGCAATGACCTCTGGGTCGGAGACCTGAATCGCCTCTACCGTGGATGTTTTGGATTCGACGCGCGATACTTTGTACGCTGCAAGTATGCCAACGAAGGACAAGAGAATAGACACACTCTGTTTACACATCACCGTTTTCTCGTCCGGCAAGTGCATACACTTGGCCAGTTCTACTTGAATAGAGGTGTCTGCCCACACTGTTTCACACACTTCTTGCCCGTCCATAAATACGTCCAAACAATTGTGGCACATTTGTTCATAGTTGTCATACAGGACAAGATTGAATATCGAAAACATCAAATGAAACGTCGACAACGCAGACTGCCACACGACAAACAAATAGGTCGATTTGTGTTCGATTAGACATTGTAGTGCATACGCCGGCAAGTAAGCACCGTACACCGCATATACCGCGAACACAAAGATGAAATCATACGTGCGGGAATAGTCTTCCGTCAGACAATGATAGACAAAAAACATGAAATTTAAAGTCATGAGAGTATGAATCCATTGCGCTTTTGCCGCACTTGGCGCCACAGGTTTGCCCGTGACAATAATTACCGGCTCCATATTTATAACAAAAAATGAACCATTATATAGTTGATTCTTGACAATTGAGATTTCATGTTACAGGAAGCGTCTCATCAAGTATGTCTTACGACGTGCTGGACTCGCACGAATACAATCCGTATTGGAAGACCGTACCTCGTACACAATGCATTTTTCACGCGCCCTCGTGATGGCCGTGTAAAAACGCTCCCTCTTATCGCCCCACGTCGAAGACGACTTGACAATCACCGTCGGATACTCGGAACCTTGGGCCTTGTTGACCGTCAACGCGTAGGCCGGTCTCAAAAACTCCTCTTCGTTGATTTTAAACGTGACAATACGCTCAAACTGCACCGTGACGGTAAAGCCACTCGCCTTGGTGACAATGCCAATCTCACCATTCGCGACCTGCAACTCCTTGCCAACCGGCTGGCCATCGTTGTTGAGGACATCCACGTACTTGTTTGTAATATTAATTACCGAGTCGCCCACACCGAAACACCAGTTCGGATAACGCCAATCCTTGTTGGCATAGTCCATATTGACCGGGTCCGAATGGGGTTTGGCGCCCAAAGGATTGCAAATTTGACGCAGGCGTGCATTGAGGCTGCAAATTTCAGCATTGGTGTTGCACAACACCATGGGCATCGTGCCGGTCGACTCGTATATGGTTTTGGACTCGTTGACAATATCGTCGTCGGTGGTGTATCGTCGCACGACAAACGATTCGGGCGACGTCTCCAATTGCGTTATCCCGTTTCTCACCTTTTGGCCGTTGCTCGCCACGAAAGACGTGGGTCCCGAACGATAAATCTTGGTCAATTCAATCTTTGGAATGTCCGACGCGCATATGTCTTTCAAAAACTGACCCGGACCCACCGACGTCAGCTGGGCCGTATCGCCCACAAAGATAATCTTGTTGAATGTGCGTTTCTTCAACAGCATCGCCAATATCTCCGGCTCCTGCATAGACTGTTCGTCAAGCAACAGCGTCGACGGCATGGGAGCCGTGTCGGACATGTACGCCAAACGATGCACGGTAAACGAGGGTACACCCGTCACCTCGGCCAAACGCTGTGCGGCTTTGCCGGTCGGAGCCGCACACACCACAAGACCACCCAAACTCTTCACAATATGTTTGCAGACCGATGTTTTGCCAACGCCCGCGCCCCCTTGCAGGATAAAGAGTGGCTGTTCACAGGCTTGCACAACCGCTTGGCGCTGCGCAACGTCCAATTGGACGTCGGGCGCTGGAACGGTCCACTCGGGCTGGCGATAACTCGTTTGAATATGACGAAATGTTTTCTCGAGAAAACACTCAATGTCCGCATATTTGGCCAGTGTCACGTGTTTGTCGTGGCTGACGATGGGCCAATTGGGCTGGATGCGTTCCATTTTGGACAAGAAAACACCGACGGGCATCCAATAGTTGCCGGTCCGTGACATGTATTCTTTTACCGTATGAATCGCTTGACAGCGCTTGGCACGCGGGTCGGAGGCCAACAGCTTCAAGTCGGACGCGGCTTCCCGAACCATGCGCATGCGACTGCGTGTCGTGGTGGCCTTTAGGAAATCTGCACGATTCGTCAGTTCGTACGTAAACGAATCGTATTCCGAATCGTACATGATGCGCCACGGGTCGGTGACGATAGTCTTGACTAATTTCTCCATCGAGTCACCGTGCCACTTGAGCATCGCCGCGAGTTGCTTTTCGTTCAGATAGGCATGCAAGTTGGGCAACGTCTTGGAAAGCTCCATCGACATGTTCAGTTCGGCCTCGACGGCGTCAAAGGCGGCATACACCCGGGCGAGTTTTTTACGGCCCACTTTGGGGATGCTCATCAGTTCGGCCGACTTGCGATGTTTCAACGCTTTGAGCAGTGAGTCGAATGGCTTCATGTGGCTAAAAATGGCAGCTCTATCCATGTAACCAATGCCCTGTTGCTTCAGGGCGGCTTTAAAGGCGTGAGACGTTCTCGAGATGGGGGCGCCCTTGAACGCGCATTTTTTATCGCCGTTTCGAGTTCTTTTCATCGTGAGCGCGCCGCGATAAAACTGTCCCGGTACCATTTGATTGGTGTTGCAACCGAATTGCCCGCCACATGTGCCGCGACCGTCGGCAGTGCGATAGTGGACGAGGGCCCAGTCTTCGCCTCTGGTTAGAATCACTTTTGTAATCTCGAGTTTGACCATCTTTGGATATCTAGAAAGAATAGACTTAAATACAAAGTAAACATATGTGGTACTTTTGGTGAAATGTGCATACAGTTTAACGTTTCTTTCTATGTCTGATTTTGTAGACTTTTAAGCACAGTAGAATGATGACACAACACGAAATGGCAGACCACACGCCGACAGCAAATGCCATCTCTACTTTCCACTGGACAGAGTGTTTTTCTAGTGTATCTTCAATCTGCTTCTGCAATCGTTGTTCCATACTGGTCACGGAAGAATACATTTCGCGCTTTTGTTCTTGCCATGCGCGTTGTATTTGCGGCAAGACAGGACGTTGCGTTCGAAGCAGTGTTCGGTCGGATGCCATTCAACGAGCATCCAAAACACTTAAATACTATTCAGGTCCCAACTCCAGTGCATCGGTCCCCGACTCTATCGTTTCGGACTCGTAACGTACTGTACGATTAAAACACCCGCAACGCAAACAGCAAAGAAGTAAAAACAACGCCGACGCCATTAACAAAACACCTACCAAGAACGGTGCTCTATCAAATACCATTCTCACACGTAATACAACGCCTTTATATTAAAAAACTACAAATCCATTTCATCCTCTCTAATTTCGTCACGGACTTGCATCAACAGTTGTCCCAGCCAGTCGCCTCCGCTTTTTTGAGGGTCTTTTGCGTCCCATTTGTACGTCCAAGGGCCTGCATTACCCCGCATCGGCTTTTCGTGAAGAACAGCGTCACCAGTCGCTCTCAAAATGTCCCCGAAGAACGGGTCGGCAAACTTGTGCCGCAATATAAACAACATTTGCTGCCTTTTCTGGTCGTCGTCCACCTCTTTTTCGATTTTAAATGGCCCGCCGGCCAAACGAGCTAGAATGCGTTGCCGGGGCTTGGACTTGACGGCACCGCCCACCAACTTGGCCAAAATGCCGCGAATCGGTTCCGCTTCATTAAAAAGAAGGCGCCCGTCTTCAGAACGCGGGACACTGCCTTTAAACCAGTAACACTTTTGTCCGCCTGACCACTTTTTACGAGGCTGCAAAGCCATCAAATATTCCAAAAACTCTTCGCCCGAGCATGCCTCCATCCTGGCCATAAGAGCCATGATTTTAGCACCAGAGAACTTCTGCGACTGATAAGCAAACTCTGGGATGCCTGTTTCGGCCGTACCGTGAAAGTTCGACAGGTAGCACAATGGTGGGCGCGATTTGGAGTTGAAGTGAAGGGCCATGTTAGAAGTACTATCTAAAGTTTCAAAGGGTACACCTGTTGAAACATACTGCGACATGTCCATCCTAAACTTTTAGAAATACCATCCTAAAATTTTAGAAATACCATCCTAAAATTTTAGAAATACATGGAC
>Ga0228674_1000576_pt1 | contig 24846 bp, 17 predicted proteins | sample 1D_rmetaG_FD_189054 | JGI IMG/M metagenome (GOLD analysis project Ga0228674, IMG submission 189054) | Seawater microbial communities from Monterey Bay, California, United States - 1D_r | ecosystem: Environmental > Aquatic > Marine > Coastal | place: USA: California | collected 2016-09-26
TATTTACACGGTACCATCATGTAAGCGTTTTGCATGCCACCCTCATAGTAGCAATGCACGCAGTAGGGAGTTTTTCTTGTACCCCCCCTGACCAGCCCGAGGGGAGGTGCTCGAGTTATCATGTTCGAAGAAACCGGAATACCGTGCAAAAAAAATACTACTTGGCATGCAGAAGTCGAAAATCGAGTGCTCGACTTTTAAAACTCGAGCACTCCTTATTTACACGGTACCATCATGTAAGGGTTCTGCATGCGAAGTAGTATTTTTTTTGCACGGTATTCCGGTTTCTTCGAACATGATAACTCGAGCACCTCCCCTCGGGCTGGTCAGGGGGGGTACAAGAAAAACTCCCTACTGCGACAACTGCTCCTAGTGAGAGGGTAACGCAAAGCCTAAAATCTATTTGGCGCGAAAAGCCGGTAGCCCAAGTGTGAAACGGAGGAGGTGTGAACCGGTGTGGTTTGGCATTGAGTGTCAGTTGAGTCGTAACTGAGGCGTGAGTAGCCGGCGAGTAGCTTTTTATTTATAGATTTTTCGAAACAAAGACCCGATCTTCTCTCAAAACACGGCACACCGTCCTTATTTTCCTGTCCGTGTCCCACCACCTCACTCTTGTCCCGACCATGTTACAAACCGTGTGTGGAAAGGCGTTTATCCCGTTTTGGTTGTGGCACGACCGCCCTATACCGTCACTTTTGTCACCGAACGCGCGAGGACCACGTCCCCTTCTCTCTTTGCGCGTTGTCGCGTGTACTGTCACGAGTACTTCTTGTTGGTGATGACATCGACGCCCATGAGCGCATCGCGGGCGTCCTTCATGCTGACCGATTCGCCGCGACGCCACCTCGCATCACCCGGAACGGCGTCCGGACCCCAATGGCCTTGCCCAGGCACTAGGTCGAAGGCACCTTCGCCATTGTGCGGCGAGACGGCGCGGTGCGGGCCAAGAATGCAGACCGAGTTGTTGTACGCGCCAAGGCGGATAAACTCCTGCGACTGACGCTGGTTCTGATCCTCGCCCGTGTGGACGCCGCCGATGCCGAGGATATTGTTGTAGCGTATGTAAAAGTTCAGGCCGCCGGGGAAGTTGCAGTCCAAGCGCGAGTCGTTGACGCTGCCGAAATTCGTCGCCAGCTGCTGGCCGGTGCCAATGTCCCACGGGAGGCCGCTTCCACCGACGAGTGAGAAGGCGTTGTCCTGCATGTACTGCTCGTTGGCGTTGTACGGCGTGAGGAAGGCGAGCATCGACTCGTACGCGTCGGCAAACTCTTGGTTGAACATGAGGCGATTGCGCATTTGGCTCTTGATCTGATTTGCCGTTACAAACTCTTGCGTCAGCTCGCCACTCATTTCGCGCGTTCCAAAGAAGCGCGTGTCGGAGCCCGCCACATAGGCCACGGACATGATGTCGCGCATCACAAAGATGTTCTCGGGCTTGACCACCACCGACTTGAAGTGGGCCGTATAATGACCCTCAATCGTCTTCACGGACGTGTTGGCGCTGATTTGCATGTCCGCGTGGCCGTAGAGCGTCACGCCCGTATCGGCGCCGGCGACCGCGATGACGGCGCTGTACATCACGTGCTCGATGAACGGACGCGCGATGACGAGCTGGATCGGCAGCCAGACGCCCAGCTTGACGCACGTGTTGACAAACTGGAAGTGCTTCCACGAGTAGTTGAACTTGGCCAGCGGTTGCTGGCCGCCCTGGATCGTTTTGCCAAAGATGCCCTCGCAGGCTTCTTTGATCTTGGCTTTGGTGTCCAGAGCAGCATCGGCAACGTCCTTGGGACTGACCGCCAATATGGTTTCGGGCTTGACCCCCTCGATCGACGCGAGCATCTTTTGCCAGTTGCTGTCGTCCGTCGGCCACTTTTGGGCAAGCGAGAGCGGGTCTTTGGTGCCGGCCGCCATCGTGTCACCCTGATAGTAGCCGTTGGTCCTCGCGTCTGTCCCGTCGCACTCCTTAAAGGGGCCCCAGCCCGCCGCATCCTTCGCTTCGTTACCAAGCTGGGGAAGCGCGTACTTGAGCGCCTCTTCAAAGGTGATGCGCTCGAGGCGATCGACCTTCTCGTCGTAGATCAGGATGTCCATGTAGTTGGGAGGGCACCCCTTGCTCATGTTCCACGAGTTGGGAGCGCGCATGCGGTAAAACTCGCCGACCTGCGTGTTGCGGCGCAGAAGCTGCGTGGGCTCCGAATCGTCGCCATTGTCGAACGAGTCGGCCGTGAAGATGCTGAGGCCCTTGAAGCTGCCGTTGCGCATGGCCTCAGGACCGGCCTCGAAGGTTGCCGGCCCCGCCGGACCGGCAATGTTGTAGTACGTGCGCTCTTCAGGCACCATCGTGACGTAAAGCTGCATTTCCGGTGGCATGATGAGCGTGTTGGGGGCGACCTTGTACCGACGCATCGCGGCAACCGCCTTGGTCACGGCCAGGTCGATGCCACGGCCGTCCTTTTGCACCACCGCAAAGTTGGTGATTTCCTTCTGCATCGCCGCAATCACATTCCGGTGCGGAAGCAGGTTCTTGCCCAAATCGTATGAGAAATCATCTGAATATTGCACAAGGGTAGAGAAACGAGTCAGCAAATCGGGGAAATGGAACGCATTGGCAAAGGGGGTTGCACACGAGGCGGCGCTTACAGTTGTGGGAGGTGAGGATGGTCCACATGACCTCGTGGTTGCAGGTGAGCACCACGCAGTCGCGGATCTGTTTGATCTGGTTGGAAAAGTAGTCGCGGCCCTGCTGGGTGCGGAAGAAGTCCGACTCGATCATCTGCGAACAAGAGAGAGAGAGATGCGAGGTGAGACCAGGCAAGGAATACACAAAGAGGGGTCTGCTTGGGCGAGGCGGTGCCGTGACTTACCATGGCCAGACCGTGGCGGACCATGCGATCCCGGTGCGAGCGCTTCATCGAGGTGAGCATGCGCGAGGTGCCCTCGTACGGCACGCGCTGCATGAGGCGGCGATCAAAGGTGACCGAGTTCCACTCGACGTTGAGCGAGTCGTCCATGCGCTTAAACGGAAGCATGACGCTCGTGTACCAGTTGTCGGGCGCATCGCGCACGAGGTTGTTGATCGTCTCGACCAGCTGCGTCGATCGGCCCGCATAGGCGTCGGGAAGGTGCGGCGTCAGCGCGTGTTGGTCGGTGTAGAGGTCGAGCTTTTCGGGGTGCGGCGGGTCGCCAAAAAAGTACTGGTACTTGGCCAGCACATCCTTCCTCGACTCGTTGTACGATCTCTGCTGTGCGAAGGGGTCGGCTTGCGTGATTTGCGCCATGGACGTGGAGAGCAAAGGTTGCTTGGTCCAAAGAACGGTGTTTCAATCTGCAAGAGAGAGCGCAAGGCACAGTAAATGTTGTTAGCGGAATGCGTTCATTAGCACCGAGTCTTATTGCTTGGGTGCTTGTGATTCGCAGCAAAATCAGGACGACAAAGGGGGATTGGCAAGAGCCGACCAAGAGCCGACCAAGAGCCGACCAAGAGCCGACCAAGAGCGGCGGACATACCTTTAGAAGAGCGTGTACGCTTCATTATAATCTGTTGACACGACATTATATAGCGCCATGTAAACTGAATGTACCATTAAAAATCGGCCCCTTTTTTACACGGCTTTCCACCTACTCCACAGCGCCCGCCGTTTCCATGTCTTCCGCGTCTTCCGCGGGTCCCGCGGGTCCCGCCTGTGACGCCGCTTCGTCTTCTTCCGGCGCCATGGCTCGCTCATAGTTGTCTTGTGCATTTTGCAAAGTGCCCTCTGGGTTCGACGGATGCAAATCCTCATCGAGAAATTGCATCATGACCTCCGCGTTTTCGCGAAGAAGTCCACTGTAACGACCCAAGTATTGCTCTCTTCCAGTCGCCACCGCCGCGTGCTGTTGCATGGTATTGTAAAGCGTAATCGCCTTGTCCGAATATTTGCTTGGGAACAGACCCAGGCTCGTCTGTCCCAAGCGGGCATTACGTTCGAAGACAAAACGCCGATCGAGCGCGGTTCCACTGTTGTAGCGTAAGACCTCGATCACGTTGTATTTCACAGGCAACCCGGGTCCGAAGCCATCCTTTTCAATACTAAACGTGTTCTCCGAGCCCTCTGGATTGGGCAGTAAGATGTCCGTTGCGAAATACGGAGAGTGGTCCTGGTATCGTTGATTGTAAAGCGTGTGCACCGCTTCAAAAAGCGCTCGAGCCGCCATTTCGACATTGAACGAGTTGAGCGCGCCCCGGTCGCGCATCTGCTGCAAGTACGGCGCTTCGAAGAAGTCGTCCGGGTTGATGACTTCGATGCCGCGTCGACCGTGCGACCAAGAGAACGGGCTCCAGTATTTGCGCGCGCGCCGGTCGAAGCGCCCGCGCAACGCTTCGATCCCATCCAGGTAATATCTCGTGTCTTGGACGGTGTAGACGAATTGTAAGCTCGAACCATCGGGGAGGCTGGGCACTTCCCCCGAAAAGTATTGCATCGCGCCCTCCACAAAGCTCGTCTGCAGCTTTTGGATCACCAGCTGGTAGAAGATCGTGCGTGTGTCGACTTGGTCAGGGTTGACACCTTCCGGATACACGACAGCAGCCGAGCTGTTTCTAATGCGTACGATGCATTGGTAAAAGGCCGCGGCAGTCATCAGCTTGGCTCGGTTGCGGTCGACAAGCACCGCCGCTTGCTGCACGACCGCGTTCAAGTTGACATCTTCGATGGGCTCAGCTGTCAACTTTGCATTTCCCAACACCGCCACCAGATTCTGCACGGTTTCGACCATGTAAAAGATACCGACAAAGAACTCGTCAAAACTTGTCACATGCGCCGTCGACAGCAGCTGCCGGATTTGCTTTTGGGTGCTGAATCGCCATGCCATTTGTTCGGCGCTGTTCATCATGTGCGGCTCAAACTGATTGGGCTTAGACGGCAAGAACATGGGCACTTTACGCGATTTTACCCTTTCGGGGTAATACCGCACCATGAGCATCTTTTGTTTGTAGCCCGTGTTGTGCGGCGTCACGATTTCGACCGCGGCGCTCATCAACTGAATCCACTCACCCAACAAGACAAACGTCTTCGCGAGGTTTTGGTAGATTTTCGGCGTCTCTTGGCCATAAATCGTCGACACATCCTCCGTCTGCGAGGGCGGAGCAAAGGCGCGCAACGACGGGTCGACAAACGGCATAGAACGCTTACTTTTTGTCACACTCGATACACTACAGCACGCCAACTTCTTATGGTTTTTAAAGACGTAAGGAGGGCCGCGCTTGGAGCAAGCGCATCCGGCGCAAGAGCGCGACGACCGGACGCGACAAGCGATGCGTGCGCGACAGCAAGGGGGGCAGGACGGGCGGAGCCTCATTCAAATACGAGGACGGGTTGATGCACTCGGTGATGCATTCGCTGGCGCAATCGGTGGTCCGCTCGGTGGTGCCTTCGGTCTCTCCCAACGTGTGGGCATCGTGTTGGTCGTCGTCGCGCTTCTCTGGGTTGCATCGCAGCCGTTGTCGATGCATCAACACCAGCCGCTCGAGACGCCGTTGCAAATATAAGGCCGTTTCGTTCAATTTAGACGAATTCGACATCCAAAATTGCATCGATGGGTGCTGGTTGAGGTGATAGAAGCAGCTTTCGAGTGTTCGAACGTTGGCATCGGGCAGCTTCGTGTGAAAGGCGAGCACGATTTGGCGAAGCTGCACCATGCGGCCGTACAAGACGAGCATGCTTTTCAAGTTCATCACGTTGTCGTTGATAACCGCTCGACACAGCGGACAGCGGCCACTGGCGCGCGCCACGTCGACGTACACAAAGGTGCCGCTTTGTAAATTCCACTGTCGGCGATAGAGAAATTGCATTTGCAAAATACATGACATGCACAAACAATGGTCGCAACGATACCCGCTCGGATACAGCGCCGTGTGCTCAAAACAGACGGCGCACTCGGAGAACCGCGGTTGCAAGCCCTTGAGACTGGCAGCGACCCCTCGAATGTTTGGCCGAAACGTCTTCGGGTTGCACTCCGTTTCGCAGCGTTCACAGCATACACAGCATTGGTCGTGTTGCACAACTGTTGGAACTTTGCTGTATCCTTCTTCGTCACTGACGTCGATCAGGTCCTTGTCCTGCTCGTCGTCCGACATCTGCGATCGCGCCGAGTCCGCTGAGTCCTCCGAATCCTGCTCGGAAGATCCTTCGTCCGAATCCTGCTCGGAAGATCCTTCGTCCGATTCGAGCTTGGGTGGCGGAAGCGTAATGGTGGTCGCCCGTTTGCTGATGCAATGTCCTACGCGACGTAGCGTCTGTTCGATCGTTTCCACATAGACGTCCGCGGCATGTTTGACGTTAGAGGCCGATAAGAAGAGCTCCGCCTCGGGCTCTTTCAAACTGGAAATGTCCATCGCCAAGTGGGGGGCGTCTCGCAACGATGGCATGTCGACTGGCACATTTTCTAGCGGATCGAGAATTGGCGAGTGTGGTATTTGGTTTGTTTGGCGAGGATGTGGTCGAATCGTGGCATCCGACTGCCAGAACCGTTGGCAACGCAGTCGGATGCCACGAATCTCCTGACGCATCGCCACGACGACTTCGCGTATTTCGTAGACGCCACGACGACTTCTCAGAGTCGAGGAGTCGGATGATCCAACCAACCCGTCGATGCGATGCGCGTCGTTGCGTATCGACTCTGCCTGATCGATCACGCGCGTCAAATCGGCCCTCTCAGACGCTTGACGACGATTCTGCGTATTCATATGTTGCACCACGTGTGTCAAACGCGTCACCAGCATGTCGGCGATGTGGTCGACGCGCTGCCAGTACTCGAAATCGCGCGCCAACGAGTTGATGTAATTGTCATCCACCACCGGACCGCTTTGATCATCCATGCGTCTACGCTACGAAGCAACGAAATCGCTCTATTTTTATAATACCTAATAGCTCCATGTTCTCTATTATTTACGACTCACGCTTGCGTTTGGTACCCGCCCGCTCGTCTACACGAAACGGGCTGCGAGGGATGGCTTTGTTGATGGGAGTGCGACAACTGGGACACGACGGGCAGCGCCACTCGCGCGTTTGGACGCACATTTCCAACTGCGACATGGCCCACGACTTGACGCACTCGTTGTGAAAGGCGTGGCCGCATGGCAGATACGTCAACTCACAGAGCGGCTCGTACGGTTCCAAACAGATGATACACTGATCGCCGATCCGTTGCTGTAGAAAACGTTTGACCTCCTGGACGGTTTGGCTGTCGCACGTGCCCCGTTCCAAGGCTTCGAAATGAAAGTTGTGGTTGCGCAATTGTGAGGCGACCCAGCGAGGCTCGTTGGCCTCTCGTTGCAGCAGGTCGACCAGCTCGTGCTTCTCCAAGCCGATGAGATCGCGAAGCGACACGTTGTTCGATTCCAATCGAACCCAAAGCACCAACTCTTTGAGACGGGAAGGTCTGATGCTCATCAGCGTGGCCCGATCGTCGGGCACATACACCTCTTGTGGAAACGTTTCCAGTCGTTTAGAAATGCGCTCTTCGTCGTTTTTAAAGTACATCTTACCTCAAATGTCGCAGAGACCCCCTTAAATCAAACCCGATCACGCACACGCTTCTTAGCTCTTCCCATAGCCCCCGTGTAACCGCTCATTCCTCCTTATGGCCCCACGTGGTTCCTTTTCCTTCCTGCGCCCCCCCCTTTAATTCGGTCGCTGCACGCGCTTGTTGGTGCGCGAAGGCGGTGGCACAAGCACACCCGCACCGTCGTCGTCGTCTACAAACTCGTCGTCGTCGACATTCGACGAAACGTTTGAGGACGAGCCGCCTGAACCGATGGGATTGCGCTGCCGCTGAGGCGTTCCACGCCGGCTGTTCGATCGCGACGATCCTGAGGAGCCCGACGATCCTGAGGAGCTCGGATTCATGTCTTCCATGGTCGAACGCACAAAGTCTTCCAGCGTGTCGCTGGCGGTCGACCGCTTCTTGCGACTTGGTGGCGGCGGCATCGGCTGCATCGGAGGTGGCATGCTTGTGGAAACGTTGGGATTGGCTTGCAGCAGCTGGTCCAACTCGGCCGCAGTCGAAGACGCTGCCACCGGAGCTATGGCAGTAGATGCGGCAACCGGTGCGGCGCGAGCGCGTGCGGCCGCGTCCAACGCCGCGTCCAACGCCTGCGCGGCGTTGCTATCAACGTCTGCAACAGGAACGTCTTCGACAATCGGATCGGAGTTGTTTTGCAGGGCTCGTGTAGGGATGGACGAACCTGAGGAGCCAGACATCTTATCCAAGAACATAGAGAGGAACTTGCGGTAATTGTTGGTATACGAAGGCAGCTTCAGTACAGGAATGCCGTCGGACAACCTTGTCATCTTTGCCATGTATGATACAAGGTTGGCGGCCAAAAAAATCGTATTCATGACATTGCCATACCTTGCGGTAAAATCACTCAACAATGCCGTGCCAGACGACAAAATCTTGGGGATGATCTTGCTCTTTTTAAGCGTGGCGTTTGCTTCGACCAACATATCTTGTAGACGCGGCAAGTTGTCTGCGTCGTCTCTGCAATCGGAGACGTCGTTGAAAAACGCATAGAAAGACGTGCTGGCTCGGAAACGCGACCTTTGGTCATTAACTTGTTGCAACAGATTGTTCACGACCTCGATGTTCGGCTTGTTGCTCTCGATCCACGCGTTCGTTTCGTTGATGAGGCCTTCCTTGAAAGCGTCAATATCCACCAGTATAAGTCCATCCAAAATGTCTGACTGCTCTGTGCTGAGTGTTGGATTAACCCTCTTGAAGTCCTCTTGAAACGTCTCCTCCTTAAAAAGGTCCTGCAGCACTTTTGCATACTCCAACTGGTCGACGGAGCGAGCGGAGAGTTGGAGGATTTCTGCTTGCATAGCAAGCGCCTGCTGAACGTTTTGATTAAAGGTTGTTGTAAGCTTAAGCTTTTCCTGGGCCTTTGCGATCCAGATCCGCTTTTGCATTTGCTTGAAGAAGGACGTATCCTTCAAGTTGTCATATTTCTTGAGCATTTTCCCCAGTGTCTTTGGCGAGGCCAAGTCGCCGACGGCATCAAGCGCGCAGTAGATTTCGCCAATGTCGACGGGATAGCAACCGAGGCCTTGCTTTGAGAGCACAGAGCTGAGCACAACAGGCTCGCCTTTGTCATTATTGTTGGCAAAGGCGCAGTTGGTGCCGTGACGTTGACGCAGCTCGAGGAGGCCGTGCCACTGGATGTGGATGCTCATGCGCACCGCGGCGCACCGCTGATACGGCATGCCGTACCCACCCAGCCCATCTTGACGCGCCATCACCGCCGCATGCGTATCGACCACCGTGCCAAGCCGATACCCGCCGACGATGGTGGAAAACAGCTGCTCTTCCAAGATACGATCGGCCGCCATCGATGCGCGCGTGATCACATGCTTCGACGCGGGACCGGGCATTGTGTCGCCAGTCGAATTCTCGTCGCCGCCTGGAGGAGGCGGTGTCGTCAGCACGCGCGAGCGGATCATCAGACGATCGGCGATGCGATTCCACCGCGCCGCCGACCACAAGCGCCACTCAAAGTGGTACCGAATCGAATCATCGGTCTTCCCATGCCGGATCGGGTTCAAGTGCAACGCGACGTAAAAATCGTCACCACACAAGGGTTCCGAGTCAAACTCCTGCGGCGAGGCCTGTTTGACAATCGCCGACTGCTGCTCGGTCAGCGAGGCATAACCCGCCACGCCGCTTGTGCCCGTGCTGTGCTTGCTGATGTTCACGTTGCGCACATTGGTCATGCCACCTACCACAATGTTGAAGAGGAGATGGTTGGAACCCATCCGGTCGTTCTTCAAGTCGTTGATGTCCTCCGCCAAGACGACGCCGTCCAGCCGCCAGCAACGGAGGAAGTCGGCGATCTTCTCGTACTTGGGAGAGCTGCTGTTGTCGCTTGGCGTTGCAAGCAACTGAGGATGGGCGTCCGTGTCGGTAAGCATCTTGCAAATCGTGTCCAGACCGATGGAAGAGTCGCGCCCCGTCATGTTGTTGGTGTGATTCTGGTCGGTGTACGCGTCAGCATCTTTAAGGAGGTCGAGTGGATCCACAACAGCCCCTTTTGGCGTTCTGAAGACAAAATTCATGTACTTTGCGACGTCATCCCGCTCGATGCCCATCGATTGCTTGCGCATCTCGTCGTTGAGCCAACCGATGCCACGCAGCACGCTGAGGCGCTTCGCGTTGCCGGCGTAGTTCGGAATGCCATCCTTATGGCAAAAAACCACCGAGTCCTTGGTCAGCTCGTTGTAGAGGCGATTGTGAATCGAACCCGTTTGTGGCATCGAGCGTGCATACTGCACCGTGTCGTTGCTCTGCTTGCCTGGACGCGCCGTCTGAGTCACTGGAAGCGCGCCCAGCTGACCGGGTTCGCCTTCGGCCGCGCCCGGGTGCGTGTACGGCGCACCGCGAAGGTTGGTCGGAACGCCATTGTTTGGTCGGTAAGGCAGCTTGCCGTACCCACCAAACGGGTCCGAACGTACGGTGACCGATTGCGTGATCACACTGCTCATTACGAAGTGGAACAGTGTCTTGCTTTTTGCAAGTAAACTACCGTAGTCCTTATAGATTTCAACAAGTTATAGCGCCAACTAGAATCCACATGGACTCTACATGGACTACACAGGCGTGGATCACGTATCTGCGCCGCCATTTCGTTGCCTCGAATTCATACAGGGGTGTAAAGACTACTCCAGTGTGGAATATTCTCTGCACGAATCAGCCCGTGCTGCAACAAATACGCCGGCATATCGCACAGATGTTGGTTGATTTGCGCCCGATCTCCCTCGTCGATGTATTCCATCAATTCTTGCCTTCTGGAGTCGATATCGGTCAGTAACACGTTGGTCTCAACTTCATTTAGACTCGGAAACGTTGCTCTGTGTTGAAGAAGCATGCTGAGGGCGCGACAATCGCTAGCGACTGCCGCCGCCACGGTCGCGTAGCGTGTTTGCAACCTGTATGGGTCCGTTTCCAAATCGGTGGGATAGCCTCTCTTGAGAAGCTCATCAAGCATTCGGTATCTGACTTCTGGGTCGTGCTCCAAAAACGACCTTGCGAGCACGAGTTGATAAGGGGTTTTGGTTGGCATCAACTCATCTTCTTGTCTCAAATGTTGCAGAGCTCCGGGAAACTTTTGAAACAAAAGGACGAGCGCGTTCGAGCTTGAGCCATTGATCAAAAGATACTGCGCCAAGATGCCCATGTCCAAATCGATCGGGTCAAGCGGATCAAACGAATATCCGGTTCGAAGTATATAATCCAAAAGCAGCACGGCGAGCTTATAAGCCGGTTTTTGTGATATATTGTAACGTATAATATCGAACTCGTGGAGCATCCTTTGCGTAACTGTTTCGGGGATGTCTTGTGCCATCTTATGGTAGAATTCGGCTTCCGTTTCATCAGACATGTGGTCTCCCAACGTGTACTCAAGGGCTTGCTTTATTCCACGCGGGGGTGGGGGGCCAAACTCCAGCAACAACTGGACCACCCCAAGCATATCTCCACCAGATTCGTAATAGATTTGTTGGGTGGGCCAAAACGCACCAACTGCGTATCGGATAAAATCGCTTGACGACGTCGGGTCCGCTCCCGACAGCAACGCCGCTTTGACGCGGCGCACGTCGCCACGAGCTGCCGCGCCCAAGAGCATTTTGTTCATGCTTTCCAAATAGCCGTTGCAATAGTTGACCATGTAGTGCGCAAACCACGTTCGTTGTTCCGGCTTTGGTGGAGTCACGTCCCAACCCTTCGCTTGGCAACGATCTTGCCAGAGGCTTTCGCTCTGGCACAAGGCTCGATATTGCTTCGAGGTGCTGCACAAGGCTGGGTAGCCCTTGGACGCACAACCATCGGCCAGCAGTTTTACAATCTCTTGAAGAACATCGTCGTTTATTGTGTCCAACCATCGTGCGCCGTCAGACCGACCGCTCGAAGCGCGCGAGAGTTTGGTAAAAGACGGGTACATGGATATCAGAATTGTGAAAATTAAGGAATTGTTTGTCCTTGCTTTTATGCGGCGGAGCTATTTCGCTCACCATAAACCACACAACACCGTCAATGAGACGCGTATGCCCACCGAGGACCAGCCGGTCTTTCGCGACAATGGCATGCGTTTATGGAATTTGGTCGCCGATGAAAATGCGATCATAACGTCGAACGATCTATCGCCTTCGTTGCGTCTTCGCCACTCGGTGACCCAACGCGTCGGGTCGTTCCAAAACAATACAAACAACACCACCTCGGCTCCGCTGCCATATCAACGGCAACGCTACCCGACGCTTCTCATAACACCACCCCCTGGCGACGCCCACCTGTCAAGCCACCCGTCGAGCGACTTCCTAAGCTCCAATCCCTCCAGTCCCTCCAATTCCTCCAGTCTCTCCAATCCCAGCTCTAATTCAAGCTCCAATTCGAGCACGCCACGTCGTGTAGCATTGCAAGCGCTTGTGCATCGCCAAGACAATGAGCTCAACATTCTCCGACAAGAATTGCGACGCGAAGAGACGCAACATCGACACGCACGATGCGAGCTGAGCTCGTACAAGCAGTTGGTACACGATTTTTGCGTGCTACAAGTGCGCACCCACCGACATGCACCTCGTTAACAACTGTCACACGCCGGGGCCAAGCGCCCATCCACTCATCGGATCGTCGCTGTCTTCGTCAAGACATTCTGGGATCGTCATTTGCGGCGCAGCGGGAGCAACTGGAGGCTGCACAGGATGCACGGCACGTGGTGGCGCCTGGCTCATCAGGCGTGCTTGCTTCGATTTGCCAACGGGTTGGGCGGACGCGCTGTTGCTCTGATAGAGGCGTTGTACGATGCGATGGCGTGTTGTGGAATGTGAATAGACTTGCGAATAAGCTGGAAGAGACGCTTTGGACTCGGCGGGTGCAGCGTGAACAGGTGCATGTTGCGTCACTTGCACCACTTGTGCCGTTGGTTGCCACCAATCGGGCGCGTCCGTGTTAGATTCATTGTACAAATTCTCGTCGTCGAAATCCATGTTGTAAGAGGAAGGCGGCGACATCGCATGCGGCTCTTGTAACAGAGACCGTAGGCGATCCATGGGTCGTGTGCCATCTGGCACATTCGACTCTTCTTCGAAGGCTTGTATCGAGGCCTCCTTCGGCGTCTCATCCAGCGCTGTTTGCGGACGCTCTTTCTGTGGCGGTAACGCCGATAACAACGCCGGCTGCGGCTCGACGACGTCGTCCTCAAACTCGTCCATATCTTCGGGCGCGTTCACCACTCCGAGAGAAGACGAGCTGTAACGCAGCAACTCCGGAATCATACGCGAAAAAGATTCCAGCAAATCGGTGTAGTTGCGCGCCTTCGAGACGTTGGCCCGACCGGTGCTGTAGATTTCGATGCAGATCGGCTCGCCGCGCGGTCGCCATGTCTGCGTTAACAAAGGGGCACATTTGTGGTGAGAGAGTGGCGTCAGATATGAAACGTACCAGGGAGCAGAATGTCATTGTGTATGGGGATTGTGTCAGTCTAAAGAGCCCATAGATATGCTTGCGATGGGAGAGATGCGGCCACGAGAAAAGGGGGATCAAGCAACAGGGAGGTTCAATGGGATGGTGTGGACGCAAGACCACCACGAGCGAATGCGACGTACCATGCCAACAAACGACGATCGATCGAGCATCGTCGTCAAGCTGTGCGCCTTTTGAAACTCTTCGCAGTCGATCGTCGTTTTGAGAGCGACCGCGCCCACCAAATTGACCACCTCGAAGGAGTCGACTTGCATGTGCACACCGGCCTCTTTTGACATTTGTACACACGCCATGATCGTCGCCAACCGAGCCTCCACGATGCTTTTGCCGCCGGTGCCGACGAGACGCCCGGTTTCAAAGATGAGCATCCGGCATCGAGGACAACGGAAGGCCAGCTGCACGGCGGAGAATCGTTCGCGTGCAAAAAAGGCACCCGAGCAACGTTTGGCGATGAGATCCAGCGGTAACGTGCAGGTCGAGCCGTCAATGGGCTTGAGCGTGGCCAGTGTGACCACGTTTACTAAGCGCGGAACGTAGCGCAGCCGGCTTGAGTATTGTTCCAGCGGAAGCGCGTCGCTCAATCGCGCCAGCTTGGACACAAACGCGGCGTCGCGCGCTTTGAGCTGTTTCAGCGGTCGTTGGGTCTCTTCGCGTTTCGCGTCGGTGTCCTTGCGATACACGCCGCAGGCGGTGCAGATGTCGGTCGCGGCACGTTTCAACTCCAACGTTTCGGGAGTCGCAACCTCTTTCAAAGCATTCCCAAACACGGCTTGTGTTTTGACCAAGGTGTTGACGTGCAACGCCTCGAGCATGACTTGTTTTGCATCGTCACATTGCGCGCGAACGGTCGGCATCAACTCCCCCCCTTGCCGCCTTATGCTAACCGATCGAAACTCGGTCGTAACGTTCTTTTAGCGCATTAAGGTTTAATCAACCCCACGACGCGCTAATAAAGACGCCCGCCCTTGTCGTAGAGCGCCGAAGATCAACGCGATGAAGACGATTCGCATGACGCTGTCGCAAGGCGACGACGTGTTGGCCGTCTCGGAGCGCACCGTGGACGTCGCTTCGGCCGAAGAAGAGATCAAAGCGGAACCGTTGGTCGGTTCCGCCAAAATCATATACGACCTTCTCTCGAAGAACGATCGCCCTTTGGATGCGCGCGATGTCGACCGCACCCGTCGCATCGGTCGTTACGTCGATCACATTCGACAAACGCCCGCGTTGTACCGCTGCGCTCCACACGAGATCACGGCGCACGGCCCCAAACGAGGCTTTGCCAAGTTGTACCAGATGATGGACGACAGCGTCCAACGCGAGTTTGATACCGAGCCAGACGCAGACGAACTCAAAAAGCCAATGATGGTGCTTTACACGTTGGTCTCGGCGACCCACGAAGAGGAACCGCTCGCGAGTCTAAGCCAAGCCACCGACCGCCATATGAGTCACTTGAAAGAGCACCTCTTGTCCAACGGCGTCAACCTGCAAACGTGCGACTTTTGCACTCAAAGGGCGAACGAACCGGAGGGGAGGCGTCTCTTCCGCTGTGGAAGGTGTCGACGCGTTTGCTACTGTGGACCGGAGTGTCAGCGCAACGCGTGGGCGAACCACAAGCGATTTTGTCAACCGAAACAAGGGTGATCAAAGGCCAGTCTATGTATAAGTGTGTGTGTGAAAATATTTACAACATCTTACAACAACTTACTTACAACAGCTTACTTACAACAGCTTACTTACAACAGCTTACTTACAACATCTCACAATCTCACAATCCGATGCCTAGCTCGTCGGATGGGTTCGAGCCCGTATGGGTGCTCGCGCTGCACACCCTCTTGATGGGCTCGCCACCGCCCAACACGAACGACGAAGACGTGTTGATTGAAGGATTTATGAGCCGTTTGACCGCAGGAGCGCGGTCGGCGTTCGAATCGGTACGAAACGGTGCGGGCAAGCTTGCGTCGGGAACGCGCTCGTTTTATGAGGGCGCTTCCACCAAAGCGGCCGCATATGCCAAAACCATGACGAACGCGGCCAAAAAGTACGGAGGCCAATTCCACAACGCCCTCCAATCGGCGCAAAAGACCACTGCGTCCAGCTTGCGCCAATTTGGCCAAGCCACGCACAGCATCCGCCAAAAGGCGTCCCATTATGCCTCGAGCATTAAAGAGGGCGTCACGGCCGGCGTGTCCAGCTTGGCGCAGAATGCTTCCAAATTGAAAGGGCATACGTATCGCTTCGTTTCCGAACAGGCGAGCAACGCGCGCACGCTGGCGACTTCCATTCGTAACAAGACGTACACGCAATGCTCGGCCACCTACAACAAGATTCATGATCACGCCACGGCGTTTGCCAGCAAGACACATCTTACAAAGTTGTTCGCCACAAAGGGGGCTGAGACGGGCGTTCCGACCGCGCTGATGGCAACGGGCGCCGTTGCAGCGACGGCGCTGGCGGCGAAGAAGGCGGCGAAGAAGTCGCCGTCGCTTTGGAACCGGCTGACGCCCACGGCACGCAAACCGCTGGCGCTGACGCACGAGAAACTGGTCAGCGCGCAGGCCATGGCCGACAAAAAGCAACGCGCCGGCGTGAAGAACGAGAACGAAATGCGCACGCTCGAAACACACGGCGCAATTCAAACGCCCTACAAAGATTTGGGCGACACGCTCAACAACCCGACCAGGTCACCGTACGTCCCAGTGGCGGCAGATGCGGCAGATGCGGCGGATGCGGCGGATGCGACGAATGCGGCGGATGGCAACGTCCAGGACAAGAAGAGCCAAATGCTTGTTCGCGCCGGTGCAGTTGCGGACGGCCACTCGATCGATCAAACGAATGTCAACGAAGTCGCGCGCCTGGCGGCTAAATCTGCAAAAGAGCGGCATGCTGTCGCTCAACTCGAAAACCACAAACAACACGTCACTGACCAGCTGATCATGGAGCCTCAATCGATGCCGCAAACGATCGCACAATCAATGCCGGTCGATCATGTCGCATACGCCACACCCACGATGGCGCCGAACAAGCAAAAGCTCCTCGAAGAGGAAATCGAGACACAGGCGCAAGCGATTGTGGAAGAGAGTGCCAAACTGGACGAAGCCCATGTGAAGGCGCGCGCCTTCCATCAGATGGCACTTGAAAGCGGTCGGGCCATGGTCCCCGCGGCGGAATCGGACGCCACGTTAGAGCTTAACGAATCGCCAACGGCCAACGTTTACAAGTCGTTTACGCCAAACGAAGACACGGTCCAGGAAGCGTCAAAGGCCGAGCTCGAAACGGCCCCGGAAGAGGCCAACTCTCCCCCACGCGCCGCCGCCATTGCGGAACGGATGCCCGTAGATGTCGACCAACAGCCGTTTGAGACACCCAACCCGCGTCACGCCTTGGCGCGCGTTTCGACGTCGCCGCGGGTCGTGCACGCCCTCGACGCCCACAACGTGCCCATCGCCGAGCACCACGAAACCACGGCGGATCACGCCGTCTCTCCCGATTCCACTTCTTCTTCCACTTTTTCGGACGCGTATGCGACGTCCTTGAAGTGTAAGAAGCTGATCGAAGAGTACGATCTGCGACGTGCGGCCGCGGCCGCGCATCCGGAAGTCTATGTCCACACGCTCGGCGTGACCAACGAGGCCGCGCGCCGTGTCCTCGAAGCTCGCGTGGCCCATGGAGGCATCCAACCTTACAGCTCGACGACCCAAGAAGCGTTAACTCGCGACATTCCGGAAATCGACGCCTGTCCGTCGATCGCAACAATGACCCTCAGCGAAATGCTCGATCGGTCGATGACGAAACCGAATCCGATCATGCTCGAAGTGGTCCACAGCAAGCACTTTGGCGGCCGCACGGCGACGTTGATCCGCGGAGACGGCAAACCGCTCGACCGAGACGGCCAAGTCAGCCACATGACAATTGAGGGGAACGCGCGTCGCAACAACATTCAAGCGCAACTCTACGCGTATGAGCCCTTCTTCCACCCGCAAACCTCCGGTCAGCAGTACGTCTATTCCAACTTATCGGAAGGCGGCTTACATCAGTTCCAAACGACCCAATGCGACCCGTCCGTCACGCTGATGATCGATTGGGTGCTTCGAAACATTATCCTCGATCCACTGCTTCCTCCGATCGACGTCTATTAAAAAGGGGTGTGTGAAATCGCGCAAAGAAAGGGAAAAGGGGGTGTGTGAAATCGTGCAAAGAAAGGGAAAGGGGTGTGTGAAGGAGTGGGAAGGAGTGGGAAGGAGTGGGAAGGAGTGGGAAGGAGTGGGAAGGAGTGGGAAGGAGTGGGAAGGAGTGGGAAGGAGTAGGAAGGCACATGTTGAATAAGAATGGCGTACAATGTTCGCATTAATAAAATATGCAACATACCGTGCGTACTACTGCGTAGACGTGGACAAGGATGCCGATGAACTGGAACCTGGCGGCGCTTGGCGACGAGCGTGTGACGCGTGTCATGTCTGTTAATCATCCAAACGGCGCCAATGCTCCGCACGAGTTGAAGGCGCTCATTTCGACCCCACCCGCTTCCAGCTTCGGTTCGAAAGTGAACGAGGTTCGCGACCAGCTGGCGGCGCAACGCGCAAGCTTCAACATCTTCGTCATCCGCCTGACGTTGGCCATCTTGCTTGCCGCCGCCCTCTTCTCGGCGTTTGGCGCGCTCTCCGATTTCAGCAAGGCTCGACAGGTGCTCTCTTGCGCCTTGTCATGCACCGTGTGCTTCACCGCCGCCATGCATTACGCTGGAATATTGTCGTTGCGGCTCAACGAGAGCAACGCCGTGTTCGTGATCATGCACAACCCGTCCATTAAAACTTCGTCCGACAAGTCGTCGTCAAGCGGCTTGACGCTCACTGCCGACGACGCCTTTCTGCAGGATGAAAATGTCGACCTGTTGCGCCACAGCGATTGGTTGATCACGCTGCCATTGCTTGGTGTCGAACTCTGCAACCTCCTGAGCGATTCGAATGTGGCTTCGCCACCCTCGGCGGCTCAGACGGCCATCTTGTTGGTGTTGGTCATCGTCTTTGGAGTCATCTATCGGTTCCCCCTTAAAGAAGGTCGACTCATCGCACAACGCGACGGAAGTCTGTCGGGTGTCAATCGTGTCATGGCGATCGTTTCTTGGTTGGTCGCCGGCGGGCTCTTTGCGTGGGTCGTCGTCGAGCTGTTGATAGCAAGTGCGCGCGGCGTTGAAACGACGAGTGCCTCGAGCGAAACAGATGCAGATCACAGAACAGCCGTTCTATGTTTTGTTTTGGTTTGGATTCTGTACCCAGTTATATCGTTGGTTTCGCTAGTCATGATCGTCCTCAACAACTACCGCGACCGCATGCCGCTTTCGACGGAATGGGTCGTACTCAAGGACACGGGCTATGCGGTTCTGGATGTGGTGTCAAAAGCGGGGCTTGCCCTCTACATAACTTTGTATACAATGTCTAGGTGACATATGACCGACCGCTGATGCGATTCAAATGCGAACGAATGCTGGGTAGCTCTCGGTGTAGCTGTAGCCCTGTCGGTGAGTATGCGTTCGTGGGATTGTAAAAATAGCCGTGTGACAAAACGTCCTTCCTGTCACAATAGTTGCGATTCACTCGTCATCCTGTTGATTCATCATACGATCAATAGCGTCCATCGCTTCGTCTCTCGCCTTCTCAACCGCTTGAAGCGTCATTTGCATGTAAGCCCTTTCCGCCTCCTTCTCCGCCTCACTGGCCGCAAACGAGTCTTGTTGCACATCCTGTGCGGCTAGTTCTTCCATCCTTTGGCGTTGCGCAGGCCTTTGCGGCTCGTCGTCGCTGTTGTCGTCGCCGTTGTCGTCGCTGTTGTCGTTGTACAGATCGCCATGCGAACCGTCGTCTGGTTGTTGCGGAGCGGTTTGATCTGCAGCCGCTTGAGCCGGTTGAGGCGGTTGGACCGGTTCGATTGATAGTTGTGCGCGTTGAACAGCGTACATTCCTGCAAGCGTCATGTACGCCCCCTGGGCAAGGCTTGTATAACCAGGCACTGTGCGCGGCCGGCCTTTGGATCGATAGAAGAATCGATCCGCATGTTCGCGTACAAAGATTCGATGGATGTTGAGAAACGCGGTTCGCAGTACATTGATGGCGTCTGCTTGCGTCATTGTCTGACGTGTATCCAAGAGGTTGAAGACCGGCGCTGCCTCGTCCACCACCTGTCGGTACAAGTGGGTCACTTTTGGGTGCGAAAAGCGAGCTATTGCGGCCATGACCAACCAATGCACGGCGTTCGGATATTGATCGTATTCCATCGTTGCGGGTGGCGATGCGAACGTGATGTGCTTCGACAGACGTTCGCCAAACATGTTGAGCTTGATGTAGTAGCGAATATCGAGTGTGCCGTGGCCAAACGCAGGCGTCCAGCAAATCGGCGGGCTCGCGCACAACTCCCTCGGCAACAAGTACATGTTGTAGAGCGTCGTCAGATGCTGTGGGTGGAAGTGCGCCCACTCTTGTATGATGGTCCTGCCCAACCGCACACGCTCGTCCCAACCATTCGGACCGTCCTTCTTCATGGTCCACTGTCCTACTTGGTGAATCAGAGATTTCAACTTCGTCTTGTGGTTACCGCTGCGGTTTTTCTTCTCGGGCGACTTCCAATCGCGTTGATATTGGAAGACGAGCTCCGTGTTGGGAGGGATGTGCACCCCAGGCTTACGACGCAGTACGATCACAAATCGCCAGCATGGGTGTCCAAACTCATTCGACGAGGGCACGATGGCTTCTTCCGCCACACAATTGACGTTCGGGTCGTTGGGCCCGCTTGCGCCGTTGACGGTGAAGGCCAACGATGACGGTTCGTTGTTGCGGTGGCGAATGTAGGCGTCCTTCGGACCATTCAGATAGTCGGCCTGCTGGCTCACATCCTTTACATCCAATAGCAGGCGAGGCATCAAAAGCATGCGTTCGCCCACCGTAGCGGGCGCAAAAGAGGTATTGTAGACTTGGCCGACGACGGCGTCGGGGCCGGCCGAGGTCAACGGACGGTCTAAGGCGATGGCGTAATCGCCCACGGCGCGTTTGAGCACCAGTAGCTTGTCAAAAGCATTATATATGCGACTCTCAAAGCCAGGGGTGCCAGTGAAGAAGCAGAGAAACCGATTCGGGTCGTCGGCCGACATGTCAACGAGCGAAAACAACCCGGTTGCAAAGTGGCTGGCCTCCGGATTGGCTTCCGGGAACCGCCGAATGCGGACACCCAACCCACTGCGCGCGCACCTGAATGCGCGCAAGCTTTCTGGGATGGCCACTGGCACTTGCATGTTTATCAGCTCGCCGACTTCTCGACGTCCGTCCGCGATGTCGGCTTCCAATTGCACCAGCATCCAGTTGACCAGTGTCTCCGGCGGCGCGCTCTCCAGGCTCCCAACCTCACGACCCTCGTCATGCGATCGCAACGGAGCTGCCATGTCAAGTGCCAACGAAACCTATTTGGAGCCGAAGGACCACCGATTAGGACAATCACGTACCTAAACTAAACCCCGACTGGTCTATTTGCTTTTATTTTATTTGAAAAAATCGGCGAGGACCGACCGACCATACCTGCAGAAAGTCACCGGTATATCGGAATCCCTAAAAGTAGAAAATGCTACAGGTCTTACAGAGTTGATTAGATTTTTACTTGTACAATCGTGAACGTCGTACGTCTGAGGTCCCAACCGGTTGGGACCAGTAAAAGTAGACCCCGTTTCACTATTCGGAGGCGATTTGGAGGAACCCCAATTCGTGGTCATGCAGTCACTGCCCTCGTAGACGCAATTTGGGGGGCAGCATGTCCGGCAGCGCAGCGCAGAATATGGAGCCCTCGCCGGTTGTCGACCAGATGGGGGCGCTGGTACGCACCCCTTTTGCACCAGAATCGCGCCTATCTCGAGCACCAGCGTCGCCACGCATGCCGAGCACGCTTCCCACCGACCACCTCAGGCGCAGCATGAGGCGCGCGCTGCAAAGAGTGCGCGCATCGGGGGTGTTGCCGAGAGTGCTCGGAATATGTCGTTGCAACGTGGCAAAGCGCTCGCAATCTGCACGCGAACTTGCCACCGACGCTCGTTATGCCCATGGAAGCCACGCTCCTACCCCTCATGCTGCCTGCGCGCACAAGCAGGCTTGCGCACTTGCAGCCTGCATGGACTGCATGGACTGCATGGACACCGTCGCCATGCTCGTATTGCAGACGACTAAGCTGATACGTGCTGCTCCCAGGTGTCTGGTGTCAACGTGATGGCCGAAGCGGCCTTCAAAGCGACGACGAAAGCCACTGCAGAAGAAAGTGCCTCCGCGCAGGTTGCTGCGCGCAGCAAGGGCAGCAAGGGCAACGAGCCCTTCTTCGTCGTGCGAAACGGAGCCGCCGCCAAAGCCTTTTACCGCACTCGTCTGATCCAAATGCTACAAAGCTCGTCCGATGCGACGGGCGCCGATGAACTGTCCAAAGACCAAGCCAACCTGGTGGATCAGATCCACATGTTGATGCAAGCTGACAATGGCATGCAGCAGATGCTGGGATGTCTCGTCTTGGGTCCGATCGTGACACGTGAGCCGTACGACACGCAGATCAACAAGACGCGGCGTGTTCTCTACATCTATATCAAATCGGCTGTGCGGCGTCAAGGCCATGCTTCAAAGCTTCTACATACCGCACAGTGGTCACTGGCGCATGGCTTGTCCTTACACATCTCACAAGCGAGTCCAATGACGTTTGGAACGTTACTCTTCTTCGCTACTATGGACTTTACAATCGCGACAAGCGCGCGCTCTCTCACCGGCGCTCAAATAGGCTCCAAGACGCCTTGGATTCGTATGCATTGCGAATGGGCGCGCCAGTTGCCACTTGATCACAACCCACCTTCTCAATCCGTCATCAATCGCAAGCGCAAACAGATATGGTCAAAGACCACCGACGCATCGGTCTTTCTCTCCTCCTTTGTCTCAGATCCGCGAACCATTCAGTCGACGGAGAGCTCGAACGCGGAGCTCCGCCGTCAGTTCAATCACAATGTGGGGACTCTCAACGGCCTTTGCTTTCATTATCGCCACAAAGGGTGTATGTACGTTGGAGAAGCATTTGCTTACGCGTCCTTGCGCCTCATGCACCGTGGCTTCGAGCTGACTCGCCAACGGCTTCTATCGATGGACGAAGCACCGTTGCCGCAGTGCACCGAACGAGATCGCTCCGAACGCTCCGCCGCAGGGCGTTCGATCAACGCATCCGCATGGGATGCATGGTCGTAAATATCAAACCTAGATGTATACCAAGAAGCATTTTGTGAGCACAGTCACATACCGCTGTATAGGGCGTTATCGTTGCACTTCAGAGTAGCATCACATTGCTTGGCCCAACGGTCCATCTCGTATTGATTCAACGAGCTTATTTCCACCAACGACACCTCAGACATGTTTAGATTGGTGCAGTTCTCACGAAAACGTACGAAGGGACAGGTGCGCAACGCGCCGATGAGCTCCAAATGAGTCATCTTTAACAGAGATTCGCGCTTGTCGATTTGACGGACCAAATCGTCGATCGTCTCCATCGATTGAATAAGCTGATGGAATGAGATCGTGTTTGTATGATTCATATGACTCGCGAGCACGCTCATCGCAATCGAAAGCATGTTGATCCGACTGTAAGCCATACGGAAGGAGTGTGTGATCGTAGTCTCCTTAACGGCTTTAGACATCAAAAGCATTGTAACTGGAAGGGAGGGTACGGTGTTTGTGCAACGCAGATCTGCGTCACCGTGGTCGCTCGATGCGTTAGATGCGTCAGATGCTTGCCGTTCGAGCCACACATTGGTGGCTCGAGCGGCCATCTCACGCACCAAACATGCACCGCGCTTGCGAAGATCACAAAAAGCCCCTCCAATAGCCGGTTGATAGCGTCTAGTGGTCCGTGTAGGAGCGAAGACCGCCTCGATAGCTATATATATAGTGCCTGAGTTTATAAGACTGTACACCGTTCAAACTCTCCTACGGTTTCTTATTGAGAGGTATGCCTTCCAGAGAGAGCACGATATTGGAGACGCAACTCGCCACTGTGGACGAAAAAACCGCGCAGGCAGGCAAGCTGTTCCAAAGCATCGACCGAAACAATGACGGTTCGATCAGCCAGGAAGAGTTCACCAAGGCGTTCGACATTCTCCAGCGTGTCGTTCGTCAAAATCATGACGAGATCCAACAGGGCCGCAAGCGCATCAAGCTCCTGTGTGCGATGTTGGTCTTTGCGGGCATCATCGTGATGTTCGTTCTGTCCGGCAACATGGGACTGATGTACATGCTTCTGCAGATGACGAAAGATGTGCAGCTCTCCAAGTCGAACGACATGTCGTCCACCGACGGGTCGATCATGATGGATCGCAACGGCGAAGTCGTTTCGACCGCCACCACCAATCAGTACTTTGACGACATCACGGAGCTGCCCTTGCTTGGCCCAACCTTTGACTACATGAGCATTGGACGGCTCCAACTGCCAGAGCTTGAGCAAGTGCCTGACTTTGGCGTCAATCAGACGGTCATGCACGGCTTCCGTGTGGAAGGGTACCACTGGTACACGCTCACCGACATGGACCTCGAGCTGTCAATGGACACCACCTTACAGATTACGGCCAACGGCGTCTCGCGTGCAAGAACCAGCCAACTGAACGAGGCCCTTTACGCATCAGGAGGGTCGAGTTCGTCGAGTTTGTCGCGTCGTAAGCTCTCCTCGACGGTGCAAAGCGTTGCGGTCCAATCGGCTTCGGGCAACGTCGTCGTGCAAGAGACCTCTTCTACCACGTCCGGTAGCCGCGTCTGTCCGGCGACCCTCACCGATTTTAACAAGAACCGAAACTGTTACAACGTTGGAGCACGCAAGTGCATCAAATGTGCAGGTCAGGCCAGCACCAACGGCAACTTGTATGGCACCGGCACTCCACTCGGTAACTCACCGGGTTCTGGCTCTTCCGGGGGTGCATCGACCACCAGCCGTCTCTGCCCGCGCACGTTGGAAGACATCAAAAATAAACGGACTTGCTGGCAACAGAACGGCAACAAGTGCGTGAAATGCAAACCTGATGCCAACGACGACGACGACTACTTGGTTGGCAACGGTGCAACAAGCCGTGTTTGCCCGGCAAACACGGCCGACGCCAACGCCAAACGCAACTGCTACAATGTGTGGAAGAAGGATTGTGTCGTATGCTCCGGCTCGTTCAAGGACGTAGATGACAACGCCGACAACTAAGAAAAGAGCAGCTAAGGGTGAATACATAAGAGGGGTGAGATGAGATAAAAAAAAAGCGGTGACAGGGCGCGGTGACAGGGCGCGGTGACAGGGCGCGGTGAC
>Ga0228674_1000581_pt1 | contig 24804 bp, 35 predicted proteins | sample 1D_rmetaG_FD_189054 | JGI IMG/M metagenome (GOLD analysis project Ga0228674, IMG submission 189054) | Seawater microbial communities from Monterey Bay, California, United States - 1D_r | ecosystem: Environmental > Aquatic > Marine > Coastal | place: USA: California | collected 2016-09-26
TGGGTCGTAAGCCTAAGGCATTGACTTCACTTGTTCGTAACACAGTTAACATGATTGGCTCATTGAACGTTGGACTAGTATGTACTAACCACACATACGCATCGCAAGATATGTTTGACCCAGATGATAAGATTAGTGGTGGCTCAGGCTTTATCTATGCATCAAGTATTGTTGTTGCAATGAAAAAGTTGAAACTAAAAGAAGACGAAGACGGTAATAAGATCTCAGAAGTTATGGGTATTAGAGCTGGTTGTAAAGTAATGAAAACACGCTATGCAAAACCTTTCGAAGGTGTGCAGGTTAAGATTCCTTATGAAACTGGTATGAATCCTTATAGCGGACTTGTTGAATTATTTGAAAAGAAAGGCTTGTTAGTTAAGCAAGGTAATCGACTCAAGTATATTAATTTAGCAGGCGAAGAAGTTCTTGAATATCGCAAGGCTTGGATGGTCGGTGGCAAACTTGATTTGATTATGTCGGAATACAACGAGAAAATGTCTCCTGTGGTAAATACCGACGAAGTTGATTCAGAAGAAGCAACTGAAAATCAAATTGAGGAAGCAACTGCAAATGAATGAAGAACACATCAGTGACATCTGGACAATGTTTAAAGAATATGTAGATAAGAAACAAATGGAACTTGTAGCCGAAAAGTTTGTAGATCTATTAGCAGACTACGGTGTTAGTGATGAAACGTTTAAAGAAGTTATCGGAACTGATTCTAACTTAGATGATGCGATTAGCTATTATTTAGATTTAGATAATCAGGACGATGACGAAGAAGAGTGGGATGAGTAATGGGTTGGTATAGCGAAGTATCAAGAGACATATCAAAGATACCTACGGCTGTACAGTTCTTTGAAGACGAGTTACAAGAAGCTCGTCAAGAAGTAAAGCTCAAAGGTAACGTTGAACGTGCGGCATCAGAAATGCCGGGCATTGTTGAACATCGCTTTAACCAACTTCAAGAAATTGAAGCAATCCTGCACTACTTGAATATCGAGCTTCGAAGGCTACGTAGCTCGTATTTTAAGAAATATCTCGAAAACTACCAACGAGCTCTGTCTAGTCGTGACGTTGAAAAATACGTTGACGGCGAGGCAGATGTCGTTGACTACGAAAAGATTATTAATGAGTTTGCACTAATGCGCAACAAATGGCTAGGCTTACTTAAAGGACTAGATCAGAAACAATGGCAAATTACTAATGTTGTAAAACTTAGAGTTGCTGGTATGGAAGATGCGAGTTTGTAATGAAACAAGTATACAACTATTGGATGCCTGATACTGACAATCATTTTGAGCGTCTAATTGCAAAACGTATACGCAATGGTGGTCCAGCTGAATACCAAGATGATGTTAGAGATGCTGCATATCCCTATATTACAGACTTTAACCTTGCTATAGATGCAGGTGCTAATGTAGGACTATGGTCTCGGCCATTATGTGAAAAGTTTAAACATGTAATTGCATTTGAACCTTTAGAACAAGTATATAGTTGCTTAGAACGCAACGTAGCAGGTTTACCTGTAGATATACGCAAATATGCATTAGGAAATGTAAACGATAAAGTAAATATGGTTTATGACCATGTGAACACTGGTAGCAGTTATATTAGTGAAGTTGGCACTGGTGACATATCAATTAAGCGCATGGATAGTTTGGATTTCCCAAAGTTTGGACTACTAAAGATCGACTGCGAACGCCATGAGTTAGAAGTACTCCAAGGAGCAACTGAAACTATATTAAAATATAAACCAATTGTTATTTGTGAACAACATGCAGATACAGAGGAATGTGCTGGAGAATATTTAAAGTCATTAGGCGCTAAAGAAATTACTAATGTCAGAAAGGACTACATCTTTGGATGGTAGTAAGTAAATATCTACATGAGCAACACAGTATTAGTAACAGGTGGCTTCGATCCACTACACAGCGGACACATTGAATATTTCAAAGAAGCAAAGACACTAGGTACAAAGTTAATTGTTGGTGTAAACAGTGACGAATGGCTAACAAGAAAGAAAGGCAGACCGTTCATGCCTTTCAAAGAACGTTGTGCTATTATTAAAGAACTTAGTGTTGTAGATAAAGTTATTGGATTTGATGACAGTGACGATAGTGCATGTCAAGCAATATTCCACACTATGTCAACTAACACAGGCAAAATTATTTTTGCAAATGGCGGCGATAGGACAAATACTACAACACCCGAATATACTACATACGGTGATCATCCACAAGTTGAATTTGCATTTGGTGTTGGCGGCAAGAACAAAGCTAACAGTAGTAGTTGGATACTAGACGAATGGAAAACACAAAAGACAGAACGTGATTGGGGTTACTGGCGTGTGCTAGATGATAAGCCTGAAAAAGGTTACAAAGTAAAAGAACTTGTAATCTATCCAGGCAAAGCACTAAGTGATCAAAAACATTTTAAACGTTCGGAACAGTGGATTGTACTTGAAGGTGAAGTTGATATGGTTTCTGAATGGCAGTCAAATGTTAACAGAGTTTTGATAACACCTAATAGATCACCTTATGAAATTGGTATTGAAGTTTGGCACAAGCCAAGCAATCCTGGAAAAGAAAATGCACACATTCTTGAGATACAATGGGGTAGTGAGTGCATAGAAGAAGATATAGAACGGAGAGATTAATGAAAGTATTTGTAGGTTATGACACTAGAGAAGATATTGCGTATCAAGTATGTAAGCACAGTCTTGAATCACGCAATGACACTGTAGAAGTTATACCTCTAATACAATCTAAACTTAGAGATCAAGGATGGTACACTCGTCCTGTTGATAAACTTGCAAGTACTGAATTTACATTTACAAGATTCCTTATGCCTGAATTAACTAATTTTAATGGTTGGGCATTATTTTGTGATAGTGATATTATCTTCTTAGAAGATGTTGCAGAACTGTTTGATCAAGCAGATGACAAGTATGCAGTGATGTGTGCTAAACATGATTACACACCTAAAGAAGGTGTTAAAATGGACGGGCAAACACAAACAGTTTATCCACGTAAGAATTGGTCAAGTGTAATGCTAGTTAATTGTGGACACCCAAGTAATAAAAAATTAGATATGAATTTAGTTAATGATCCAAGTATAACAGGAGCATACTTACATAGATTTAGTTGGTTACATGATTCAGAAATTGGAGAAATTAGTCATGAGTGGAATTGGCTAACTGATTGGTATGAAGAAGGAACAGACGGCACACCTAAAGCACTTCACTATACAGAAGGTGGTCCGTGGTTTGAAAATTATAGACATTGTGATTTCCATGGACTTTGGAAAATAGAACTTCAGGACATGATGAATAATGGGTAAGGTCCACGAACTAAATTCACAACATTTTGAGTTGATTAACGACAACTTTGTGCGAGACTTTGCTATAGGTATTCACGATTCTGGTATTACTAAAAATACTGAAGGTACTGTAATTGTTAGAGGTGTAGGCGGAGGCAGTCAAAAACAATATAAAAAATGTTGGGAATCTGGACAGCGGTTTTATGCTATTGACACAGGATACTTTGGAAATACTAAACATAAAACATGGCATCGTATTACTTGTAATGCATTACAGAATATGGATAATTTTATAAAACGTCCTGTTGACCGCCTTGAATTAATATTACAAAACACTTGGAAAGATATTTACAAGCCAATTACATCTGGAAGAAAAATATTAATTTGTCCACCAAGTGATAAGATTATGAATTTATTTAATCAAGGAACTGCTAAAGAATGGACAGATAATGTAGTATCAAAGTTAAATACATTAACAAATCGTCCAATTGAAATTAGAATGAAGCCTAGTAGATTTGATAGAGTTACTACTAAAACAATACAACAAGCACTTGCAGATGATGTACATTGTCTTATAACATATAATAGCATTGCTGCCACAGAAGCACTAATGGAAGGTAGACCTGCTATATCATTAGGGCCAAATGCAGCAAGTTCAATATGTGAAACATCATTAGAAAATATAGAGAATTTAAGAATACCTACTAAAGATGAAATGTATGCATTTATGACACACTTGTCTTATGCACAATTTACACAACCTGAAATGATCGACGGGACAGCGTGGAAAATATTACAGGGAGAACTAGAATGACCTTGAATGTAGCATCCTACTTAATGGGCATACCACCCGGTAATACTAATCCAGACAAGCCTAAAATAATTGTAAACTTTATTGAAGGTGTATGGAAGTCCGGAGATACAGGTGAGATAGTATGCGATTACAATATAGTAGATGCAGACGTAGCAGTTATACAAGGGTTTGTCCATCCTGGTAGTAAAACACTAAAACATTTAGAATTAAGAAAAAAAGTAATTGAACAACAAAATGCACGAGGCAAACGTAGTATTATTGTAGATTCAAATTTATTTTTATATGCTGATCCAAAACAGCAACATCAATATTTAAGATTTAGTTATGACGGAGTGTTTCCTAATACAGGAGAATATTGTAATAATGATCCTGATACTGGCAGGTGGCCACTTATTAGTAAAAAATTAGGCATTACATTAAAAGATTGGACAACTCGAGGCAAGCACATATTAATATGCTGTCAACGTGACGGTGGTTGGAGTATGGCCGGCGAACCTCTAATGCCTTGGTTAGTTAGAACAATTGGCACTGTTAGAAAACATAGTGATCGAAAAATCTTAGTTAGATTCCATCCTGGTGATAAAAAGCAATTACAGCACAAAAGAATGATGGCACGGTATCGATTAAACAATGTAATAATAAGCCATTCAGATAGTATACTAGAAGACTTTGAAAAGGCACATTGTGTAATAAATCATAATAGTAGCCCAGCAGTGGCAGCGGTAATAGAAGGCATACCGGCTTTTGTGTTAGATCCAATTAACAGCCAAGCAAAGAGTGTATCACATCATGATCTAGAACAAATTGAGAATATACAACATTTTGACCGCAATTTATGGATACACCAAATGGCACAAATGCATTGGTCATTAGACGAATTAAAAGATGGAACAGCATGGAGGCACCTAAGAAAATGGGCAAAGAAATAACAGTATTAACAACGTTTCATCCAGAAGGAATGAGAAAGTATGGGCAAAGGTTTTTAGATTCTTTTGCTCAAAGAGTTGACAAACGTATTAGATTATTAGTATATGTAGAAGATTGTATGCCTAATAATCCTAACCCAAGTCAAATAACAATACTAGATGCAAAAGTAGAACTACCTAAGTTAAATGCATTTAAACAACGCTGGGGCAATGTAGATAAAGCAAACGGTATACCTCCTGCAGAGATTAGAGCACGTAGACCACGTGATCATCACAAAGCATTTAAATGGGACGCTGTACGCTTTGCTAACAAGACATATGCTGTGTATGACGCTTGTGTGCGCTCTAAGGACTGGTGTGTGTGGATGGATGCGGATACATTTATACATAGCGATTGGAGTTATGAAGACTTTGCAGCACAACTACCAAACAATGCATGGATCACGTATGTGGGTAGAGGTAAAGGATCACAAACATGGCCAGAATGTGGATTTTATGGAATGAATCTAAATCATCCTGTATGCCACGAGTTCCTTAAAGAGTTTGAACGTATGTACGAAGATGCAGACAATGGTATCTTTACATTAGAAGAATGGCATGATAGTTTTGTGTTTGGATACATACTTAACAAGATGAAAGTCGACTTCCCAACTGCACATGATTATAGTGCAGATATGTACTTAAAGGAAGCTAAAACTGGTGGCGGTGGACATCCGTTGATCAATTGTGTATTAGGTACATGGATGGACCATATGAAAGGCGGACGCAAAGACTCGGGTAAAAGTCTTGCTAAAGACTTAATGGTTAATAGAAAAGAAGCATATTGGAATGAAATTTAGTTTATGGACAGATTATGGCGCACTTAATAGTAGACCGGTGTTTGATGCTTTTGCAACTAGCCTTGTGGATAATGGGCATACTGTTGTTTATAACGATAACACTGCCGACGTTGATGTTATTTGGAGTGTTCTTTTCCACGGCCGCATGGCTAGAAACAAAGCTATCTGGGAAAACAAAAAGCCTACTATAGTCCTTGAAGTTGGAGGAATAAATAGAGGTGTAACGTGGAAAGTAGGGCTTAATGGAATTAATAGGGATGGTTATTTTAGTCCCGGTGATTTTTGTAATAATCGTAGCAATGATCTTGGGCTATTACTAAAACCTTGGAGCACCGATGGTGAATACATTTTAATTGCAGGACAACATGACAAAAGTCTGCAATGGAAAAACATGCCACCTATGAGCAACTGGTTCTTAGATACATACGATGAAATACGTAAACACACACAACGGCCAATTATATTTAGGCCACACCCACGCTGTCGATTACCTGATATAGAACGAGGCTTACGACACGTATATAGACAGGAGCCAAAACATGTTAACGGCACTTATGATTCTTTTGATATGGGGTTTGATAATATATATTGCACTTTCAGTCATAGTAGTAACCCTGGGATACATAGTATCATCGAAGGCGTTCCTGCTTTTGTTAGTCCTAGTAGCCTTGCTTATCCTGTCGCCAACGACATCGATTTTTTTCATGACATAGAAAATCCGTTGATGCCAGACAGAACACAATGGCTTAACGACTATGCACACACAGAATATACAATCGAAGAAATATCACAAGGACTTCCACTAAAAAACTTGACAAACGAACTATTCTAAGTTATACTGTAAGTATGATTAATAATATTGAAGATTGTTTAGAACACCTCGCAGGCCTTGTACAGTCGCCAGTAAAGTTCCAAGTCGAACAAGCAGACCAAACTATCATGTTTAGTATTGCTAGGCAAGTATTTAAAGGAGTGCCACTAACTGATAGACAGCTTGCACTAATGCAATTTAAATTACAAACATATCGAGAACAGTTTATAAATTTAGATTGGGACTTTGATTTTGCTGTTGACAACATAAGACAGCCATTACGTCATATTGATCGTAGTAAGTATGTTAAATTAATTGACAATAAAATTGTAGTTAGATTTCCTTTTAGAAAGTCTGAAATTTGTGATATACAAACGTTTTGTGGAACGGCAGAAGGATATGAACACAAAAAAGGATCTCACCAACATTCGTTTGATTGTAACGAAGTTAACATATTAAATGTAATATCTAAATTTGGACAGAAAGAATTTGATATTGATCAAGAATTATTAGATTGGTACAAAGAATTAAAAGTTATAAAAGATAATCCGCAAGATCATATAAGTGGGATCTTTAATGGACAACTTAAAAATGTTAATAGTAAATTGCAAACAATAATTGATGAAGAAATAGATTCTAATAACATACTACATTTAGTTGACAGAAAATTACGATATGGTTTAAGTGTAACAGAAAAATGGAATTCAACATCACTAGCAGATGAGATAGCACAGCGTGATGGCAAACAGTATATAAGCAAGCCAAGTACAGAGCCTATAAGCCACGTGTTAACTGCATTATGGGAACTAGATAGATTTCCATTACTAGTAATAATAGACACAGATGAAGCAGAAGAACAATTATATGAATGTGCAAATTACTACAGAGATATTTTAAATCCACAAGAACAAAGTGTATTATTTCGGCTAGAAGATAAAAACTCAGGATTCAATCAATTAATTAAAGACAGAAAATTAAATAATTGGGTTGACAAATCTACAAAAGTAGTGTATATTAGTAAGAATAAGTTGCCGAAATTGCTTGTAAAAAATGATTGGAAGCCTACTGCTGTATTATCCTACAACAGTAAGGTGGATAGACATATTGATTTTTATAACAATTTCAATTGTGATTTAATTATATACCGTGAAGAATCATTAAGTCCGTTTAGGAGATATTCAAAATACTATGGCTAGTTGTAAATTAATAATTGAAGATGAAGTAAATATCAAACTAGAAGGACTAGAGGTAGATGTACGAAGGAAACTTGCGAATGCTCTTAAGTTTGAAGTGCCATACGCAAAGCACATGCCACAATATAAACTTGGCCGTTGGGATGGAAAGGTTGCTTTTTTTGGTATTGGCGGTTCTGGCTATGTCAATCATCTTGACGTTGTTAGTGAAGTTTTACAAAAAAATAATGTCCAAATAGTAGACATTGAAGATAAGCGACATCCAATTAAATTAGAATTCAAACCAGTTACAGAACGCTATTGGGCAGACCAAGGTGTTGTGTGGCCAGAAGGACACCCTGCAGAAGGTGAAGATATTATTCTGCGAGATTACCAAGTTGAAGCAATCAACAACTTTATTGCTAATCCACAAAGTCTTCAGCAAATTGCTACAGGCGCAGGCAAAACAATTACAACTGCTACGTTATCACATCTCAGTGAACCTTACGGGCGTAGCATTGTAATTGTGCCTAATAAGTCCTTGGTTGAGCAGACAGAAGAAGACTATGTTAATTGTGGATTAGACGTAGGTGTGTACTTCGGCGACAGAAAGAACCTAGGTAAGACTCATACCATTTGCACTTGGCAAAGTTTAAATATACTTGACAAGAAGCACAAAGACGGCGCTGCGGTACTTTCGCTCGCTGAATTCTTAGAAGGTGTGAGCACTATTATTGTCGACGAAGTACACATGGCGAAAGCAGAAGTTCTTAAGAACTTGCTTACTCGCAACCTACGTAATGCTCCAATACGCTGGGGATTAACCGGCACAGTGCCTAGAGAGAAGTTTGAATTTGAAAGTATTCATGCTAGTCTAGGTCCTGTTATTGGAGCAATTACAGCTAAAGAACTACAAGACAAAGGTGTACTATCACAATGTCATGTTAACGTAGTTCAACTAATTGACACAGTTGCACATAGAGATTATCAAGGAGAACTAAAGTATCTAACATCAGATCCAGAGCGTTTAGAATATATTGGTAAGATGATGAACAGTGTATCACAATCAGGCAATACTCTAATTCTTGTAGATAGAATTAGTGCAGGCGAAACCTTAGCAGAACTAATACCCGGAAGCACTTTTGTAAGTGGAAGTGTAAAAGTAAAAGATAGGAAAGAAACTTATGACACAATACGTGAAGGTACTAATGAAGTTATTATCGCAACCTATGGCGTTGCTGCCGTGGGTCTTAACATTCCTCGTATTTTTAACTTGGTTCTTTTGGAGCCTGGAAAGAGCTTTGTAAGAGTAATTCAATCTATTGGTAGAGGCGTAAGAAAGGCAAAAGACAAAGACTTCGTACAAATATGGGACTTGACATCAACATGCAAGTTTGCGAAGCGACATCTAACTCAACGTAAGAAATTTTACAAAGAAGCAGAGTATCCATTTACAATCGAAAAAGTGGACTGGAATTAAATGAGAATATTAACATTAGAAAACAAGTGTTTCAATTTAGACGACCTACCAGAAACTATAGAAGAAGATGTACGTTTTAGCGTATTAGATAATTCAGATCCAAAAAATCCTGACTTCTTCTTTGTGCCTTTAATTTTCTTAGAAAGTTTTAGCGCACCGGCTATGGTATTAGATATTGGTGGCAAAGAAGTCACAGTACCTGTAGACTGGAGTGTTGCAGTAGGTTGTAGCGAAAGCGGCAATGACTTAGAAGTATTGCCATTAACAAGTATTAACGATAGAGGCTTTGAAGCATTTCTGTTTAATCCTTTAAGTAGTTTTAAAACAGATTTTGCTGAAATAAAAATTACTAATTTTTACACAGATGTAAAATGGTACTTTCCAAAGATGAAGAACGGACAACTATTAAGTGTTCCTATTACTGAAGGTAACGATCCGTTGTGTGCATTCTTTGTCAAAGATATTAGCAGACAATGCGAAGTAATAGAATATAGTTTATTAATGTAAGGATAGATAAATGAAGGCAGGAAAAATTTGGGGACAGACAGAGCTGATCCATGCAAACGGTGTATTAGAATTTCACCGTATTGAATATAAAGCAGGATACAAATGTTCTGAACATGCACACGAATTTAAATGGAACGGATTCTTCGTTGAATCGGGCAAGATGATTGTTCGAGTTTGGCAAGATGATCAAGGACTAGTTGATGAAACTATTCTTGAAGCAGGGGACTTTACACAAGTGAAGCCCGGAAAAATTCACCAGTTTGAAGGTTTGGAAGATGGTGTCGCTTTCGAATTATACTGGGCTGAATTCAACCACGACGACATTGTTCGTCGCACCTCAGGCACCGAAGTGAAAGGAAAATAATGTTTAAAAACATCGATAAGAAAATGATGCTGAAACTTGCAATTCTGCAGGTGGTAGTAGTCGTTATCTCCAACGCCCTAGTTTCTATACCTGTAGAAATTTTTGGTGTTAAACTAACGTGGGCTGCATTTACGTTCCCATTAGTTATTCTAGCAACTGACTTGACAGTACGTATGTTAGGTAAGAACATTGCTCGAGCAACTATCGCAGCAGCATATCCGTTAGCCATTATTGGCTCAATTGCAGTTGTAATGTTAGAAGGCGCACCTCAGAGTGTTGCACTACGTATTGGCTTTGCAAGTGCTACAGCATATGCAGTTGGTACAATGCTAGACGTGTATGTATTCCAATACTTACGTGAAAAGTATCGTGCATGGTGGTTAGCACCGGCGTTGTCTACAGTTATTGCAAATGTAATTGATAGTTATACATTCTTCTTTGTTGCGTTTAATAATTCAGCAGATGAGTATATGGCAGCAAACTGGATGGAGATTGCAGGATCACAAACTGTACTTAAAATCGCAGTAGGCTTAATTATATTCCTACCAGCTTATGGCGTACTACTACGCTACTTAAATGGTAGACTACAAGAGAATGCTGATGGGTAATTTATTGCCCAATGAAGCAATAGCATATGAGCGTAGCGACGGTGTTGTCTACGCTCATTACCCCAACAACCCCGATATCGATCGTTGGATTGTAGGCGGTGATCCTGCAGGTGTAGCAAGAGCTCAGGGCGATTTAATAAGCTATAGTGAATGGCAAGAACTGTGCGAGCTATCAGAAAGCTACCCTACACTAAGGAAGTTACTAGATACGCTAGTAACAACTTACTACACAATCAAGGAGCACAAATGAAAGTAAACATTGAAGACATAGGCGGTGAGGTTGTTAAACAAGATGAAAGATATGTTGTTAAAGATAATACAACACTAAATAATCTTGCTGTAAGTAGCACCCGACTACAACCAAGAAAAGCAACATCTGGCCATAGCCATGCAGGACAAGAAGAAGTTTATTACTTCATCAAAGGAACTGGCAAAATGGAATTAGATGATGATATAATTAAAGTAGAACCAGGCGATGTAGTACTAATTGAAGATGGTGTATTTCATCGTGTACATGCAGGTATGAATGAGGAATTATATTTTGTGTGCGTATTTGACGGAGGACGAAAACATTGAGAATTATTGCAGGGCCATGTCAACACGAAGGTCTAGCACAGTCAGCAGAGATTGCTAAAGAGTGCAAACGTGTATGTGACAAATATGGAATTGACTATTACTTTAAAGCAAGTTTTGACAAAGCTAATCGTAGTAGTATAAACGGAGAACGTGGTGTTGGAATAAATGCAACACTAAATGATTTTTTAGCATTAAAAGATACGTTAGGTGTAAAGACACTTACAGATGTACATGACCATGTACAAATAGCCCGTATTGAACGAGAATTTAAATATGCAGTTGATGTCTATCAGATTCCTGCATTTTTGTGTAGACAGACTGATTTACTAAAAGCAGCTTGTGCTACAGATAAAATAATAAATGTAAAGAAAGGTCAGTTTATGGCACCTTGGGATATGGAAGGTGTAATAAGTAAGTGTACTGATGCAAATGAACTTTGGATAACTGAGAGAGGTACAAGTTTTGGCTACAATAATCTTATCGTTGACTTTACTGGTTTGCAGTATATGCTCGATACTTATGAACATGATATCGTTTTGGATGTTACGCACTCTGTACAAAAACCCGGGGCTAACGGCACTAGCTCAGGTGGCAATCGTGATTACGTGCCTGGGTTGGCTCGTAGTGGGAGTGCTCTTGGGATCAGGAACTTTTTCTTGGAAGTCCATAGTGACCCTGATGTAGCACCAAGCGATGGTCCAAATATGCTTAGGCTAGATGACTTTGAACAAGTTATAGCAGATATAGTAACATACAGTTACCATCCAAATGAAAGACCTATTAAATGAAAACAGCAATCTTAATACCAGCTAGGCTTGCAAGTACACGCCTTCCAAAAAAACCATTAGTAAGACTTAATGGTACAACCTTAGTTCGTAGAGTATACGAAGCGTCTTGTATGAAAATGGATTATGATGTATTTGTATTATCAGATAGTCGTAAAGTTACTGATCTATTTTATCACGAAAGTGTATACTTAGATGATACAGAATATGCAAACGGTACCGAGCGTTGTGCAGGAGCAATTAAAGATCCAATGTTTGACAAGTATGATCAATTCATTAACGTCCAAGGCGATATGCCTGATGTAACAAAACAAATGATCGAACGTTGTATTAAATGGTTGCAGTACTATCCTGTCAGCACTGTGTTTACTACTATGCCTGAAGAAGAACAAAATAATCCTAACTCAGTTAAAATGATACGTGCAGGCGATCAAGCGTTATGGTTTGGCCGAGGCATAACAGGATACGGCGAATGGCACTTAGGTGTTTACGGGTACAAGCGTAATGCATTAGAAATGTATAGTGGACTAGAAGTAACACAAGAAGAACAAGTTGAAAACTTAGAACAATTACGTTGGTTAAAAAATGGTTGGCAAATCGGCTGTTCTAGTGTACAATATAATGGAGTAGAGATAAACACACCTGAGGATGTAACAAAATGGCAGCAGAAAAACTGGCGATAAAAGAAATCCTTAGTTGGATTGACAATGGCGAAAGTGCAATATGGGATCAGTTAGAAGATGAACATAAAAAGCAAATTAGCTTTTGGCTATTGAATAGATACGTAGCAGGTATTAACGGTAGTCGTGAAAAACAAGAACTTGCTGTGTTTAAAACTAACGAATACTACAATAAACATTTTAATGATATCGGTGTTGGTAAAGATTCAGGACATCAAAAACTAATGTGGCAACTGTTGTGTATGAGTGGCAACACAGGCAAGAATGAATTCCATCCTTGGATTGGTTTTAAGAAACGTGACGGTAGCACAGGCAAGGCAATGCAACTATTAGAAAAACTATATCCAAACATGAAAACAGACGAGGTTGAATTACTTGCTAGAATATCTACAAAAAAAGAACTCAAAGCACTTGCAGAGGAACATGAAATTGCAATCAAACTCTAAGCCGTATGTATGTGAATACTGTGGTAGTGGATTTGTAAGAGAAAAAACTCTTATGGTGCATGTCTGCGAAAAGAAGCGTAGAGCATTGCAAAAAGATGAGCGTAGAGTACGCTTAGGATTCTATGCATTTAATCAGTTCTATAAACTAAGTGCAGGTTCAAAGAAAGATAAAACATATGAAGAGTTTTGCAAAAGTAGTTATTATAATGCATTTGTAAAATTTGGTAGTTTCGTATCTAATGTAAAGCCGTTGTATCCTGAGAAGTATATTAACTATGTTGTAACTAGTGGAGTTAAACTTGATCACTGGTGCAGAGAAGAAATGTATGAAACATATGCAACTGAGCTAATTAAAAAAGAAGGTGTTGAAACAGCACTAGAACGCTCGATCAATACTATGGTTGACTGGGCAAGTGAAAACAATAGCATATGGAATCATTATTTTTTATATGCTTCACCTAACAGAGCAGTATGGCATATTAAGGATGGAAAGATTAGTCCTTGGCTTATGTTAAACTGTAAAAGCGGAAAAGAAATGTTAGGTAATTTTAACGACGAACAACTAGGCATGATTTACAATATTGTAGATCCAAAGCATTGGGGCGTTCGTTTTAAACGACAAACATCAGACGTCCAGTTAGTAAAGGACGTTGTAAAGGAAAGTAAACTATGAAACTATTAAAATATCCAGACGAGTTTTTAAGTAAGCAAGTCAAAGCAGTTGATTTAGATAATCCTGGTTTTGATCCTGTAGAACTTAAAAAAGAAATGACAGAACTTATGCTTGCTAGTAACGGAATTGGACTTAGTGCTAATCAAGTTGGACTAGATGCACAAGTGTTTGTTATGGGAGACAGCGTAGAAAATAGTACAATATGTATTAATCCTACAGTACTACAATACACAGAAGAAACTGTAGACGACATTGAAGGCTGTTTAAGTTTTCCTAATATCTATGTTAAAATTAAACGTCCTAAAGAAATACTTGCAGAATGGTATAATGAGAAACTAGAAAAACAAACTGTAAAGATTGAAGGTTATAGTGCCAAGTGTTATCTACATGAACTAGATCATTTACTGGGCATTACGTTTAAGGATCGTGCAAGTAAACTTAAATGGAACATGGCAGAAAAGAAAGCAAGAAAGTTAGCTAAGAGTCATGCGTAAATTAACTGATGGTAGTGAAGTTAACGAACTTACACAAGCCGTTACACTTAGCGTTTATACTAAGTGTCCGCAAAAATGGAAACTGATAGATATGGAAACTGGCGAAGAATATATTGGCAACGTACCAAATCAAGAAGACAAAAATTCGTGGGTAAAAAAAGATGCCTGATATTGATATAGACTTTGCTGATAGAGATGTTATATTATCGCAACTAGAACATCGTGTGGCAAAACTAAATACAGGTAAGAAGCATAATACCGGAGTCTACGCAACAGAGGTTCCGCACAATCCTATAGACAACTTGGCCACAGTTGAACATAAGGCAGCAGACGAACGTGGCTACTTTAAACTAGACTTCCTTAACGTAAGCATATATAAAGATGTTAAGGATGAAACGCATCTAACAGAATTAATGGAAAGGAAACCAATATGGCAACTTTTGGAACACGAGGACTTCAGCGAAAAGGTCTTTCATCTAAACGGCCACAGCCAGCTATTAAAAGTCTTGAAGCCCAGCTCGGTATTAGAGTTAGCAGCGACAGTAGCGATAATACGTCCAGCGAAAAGACATCTAGCAAACAAGACCTGGAAAGAGATACACGAACAAGTTTGGGTAAAACCGACTGACGGCGAATACTATTTTAAGAAAGCTCACGCAGTAGCATACGCACATGCTATTGTTGTTCACATGAACTTATTGTGCGAACAATTAGATAGTGAAAGTAAATAATGGAACACTTCTTTCGTACATTTCAAGTAAGTGATCAAGTTTGTAATGACTTAATACAATACCATAAAGACAATAAAGAATATAAAACATCTGGAACATTTGGTGACAATACCCAAGTAGATCATTCTATTAAAGAATCTACTGATGTTACATTTTATAATAACAGTTCTTCATCAGCAGTTAAAAACTACTTTGCAGAATTACAACAAGGCTACAATGCTTATGCACAAGCGTTTAATATTCAAAGCCTTCAATTAACTACAGAACAAGCTCATAACATACAGTACTATCCACCTAATGGCGGATTTAAGCAATGGCATTGGGAAAGAGCAAGTCATGGCTCAGCTAATAGACAATTAGTTTATATGACCTACTTAAATGATGTAACAGATGGTGGCGGCACTGAATGGCTGTACCAAGATTATAAACTCGAAGCAAAGAAAGGCTTGAGTGTAATTTGGCCAGCAGACTTTACTCATACTCATAGAGGTATTGTGTCAGCTACACAAGAGAAATGGATTGTTACTGGATGGTTTAATTACTTTAGTTCTTAGGTTTACGAACTAACTGTACACTTTTTCTTTTAATACGTTTCACTGCTAAGTTACTAATATTAACGCACGGACCAATAGATATCTTTACGTCCTTTGAATTCATTGTCATTATAGCATATCTAAAAGGTTCTATTTCCCCTCTTAAAAATATGTTAATAGGTATTAGCCTATTAGACTCCCACCACCAAACATCGCCTAGTGCTAAAAAGGCTTTCTGCTCTTTTTCTGATCGTATATCAGTATAAATGTACATGCTTGTAACTGTTGCATCCTGATTTATTATGATACCGATATACTCGATCCCACCATATGTTACTACGCTAAGGAATGGAAAATTTTCTTGTATGTCTTTTGTTAGCATGTGTTTCCGATAAATATTAGTATGCAATTGTTACCAAGATATTTAGCCAAGCAAACAACCCTACTCATAGCAAATGTGAGCGGATCCACAACGGAGTACAGACCAGTGTATAGTAAACAACTACAAGTATATAAAGGAATAGATAATGTCCTTGATTTTAGATTATTAAATGCAGACCAAAAACCAATAGATGTTACATCGTATACACCTAGATTAGTTGCGTTTGATGAAAACATGATAATGGTGTTAGATAAGACTGGCACAATATTAGATGACGGATCGACAGTTGCTAGAGGTAAATTTAAATTTGTACTTGCTGAAAATGAATTGCTGAATATTAAACAACAGTATCTAACATATAATGTATATATGGAAGAAGCAGATGGCGATAAGGTGCTAACTTATAATCACAGTAACTTTGACAGCGATGCTGTTATATACATAAATGCAACATCATTCCCTGGTCCGGTTGATACGCAATCAGTTACTACATTTTCACGTGAAGGTGTAGGAGTAGATACATGGTATAGCTCAACAATTAGTGCTAAACCTGGCATCAATGGTAACGAAGCATTACACACCGCAGCAGTGTATACAGCGTCATACAGTGGTGATGTAGTGGTACAAGCTACTTTGGATAACCAAATAACAGGAACTACTAGCTGGGCGGATATTGCTACTGTGACTATGCTAGGAACAGAGACTGAAGCTACTCCAGTAAACTTTAATGGCGTGTTTAGTCATTTACGTTTTAAAACAACAGCAACACCTGATCAAACAATTACAAAAATATTAGTAAGAAATTAGGTTGACAAAGTAATATAATTACGTTATAATAAGCGTATGAAAAATAAATATAAACTCGTAGCCGCATTCTGTGCGGCTTTTTTAATGACCCCAGTATATGCACAAGAACTAGTTATATATGTATATGCTGACAGAACACCTTCATCTGTTGCTAGTACTACATATTCATATGAGTCAGTTGAAGTAGAAGACCTTGAAGAGGTGTCTAGTTTAGACATTTTGACAAGCGGACCAAAAGGACAAATGAGCTCCTTGTATATAAGAGGCGCTGATAGTGATCAAAGCCTTGTAACCCTAAATGGTATTTCCATAAAAGACCAAAGTAGCCCAACAGGTACAGATGATCTTGGACAACACAACTTTACAGGAATAAGTCTTGTAGAAGTATACAAAGGTCCAATGAGTAGTTTGTATGGTGCAAACGCTGCTGGAGGTGTAGTTAATCTGATATCAGATGTTACAGGAAGATCATATGCAGGAGTAACAATAGGTAGCAATAATTTGTTAGCTGGTGAAACACAACTGTCTGGTAGAGTAAAGGATATAGATTATTCTTTTACAATAGGAAAAGAAATTAGTGACGGTATAAGTGTATATCCAGATGGCCAAGAAGATGATCCGTACGATAATGAAAATGTAAACTTAAATTTATTATACTCTAATGATTACGAAAGTGTAAGATTGAATTATATAAATGAAACTAATTTTACAAACTTAGATTCAATGCGTGATACATTAAACTATACAGGTAATTGGAATTGGAAAAATACACAACTTGATTATAACAATGAAACATCAAGATTAGTATTAAACAATTCAAATCATAAAAGAGTGTACACCAAAGATAATTTAGTAGAAGGAGACTACAACAGCACAGTAAACACTTTGTATGGTTCGCACTTAATAAATTTAAATAATACCGATGTAATGTTTGGTGGCGAACTTGAAGAAATAGATGCTAAGTTCTTTACTAATATACGAGGCATGTATCCATATACTAGCAACGTAAACAAAGAACGTACATCCAAAGGTGTGTTTGTTAATACTAACACAGTGTTGTTAAACAGTACAGTGTTGTCATCAGGTATAAGGTATGATACAGTTGACGGCTTTGGCGATCGTACTACAGGCAGGCTTGGCATTTCTAAAAACGGAGCAAGGGCTAGTGTATCAACAGGATATAGAATTCCTACGCTCTACGAAATGTACGGACAGGACAACTATGGCTTTACTGGCAATCCTAATTTGCTAGAAGAAAGTACAACTAGTTATGAAGTAGGCTATAAAACAAATTATAGTGATACCGCAGTGTTTGTTACAAAAGAAGATGATGCAATTATATACAACGGCACATATATTAATGACGATGATACTAGTTACACAAAAGGTATTGAGAATAAAATATTTTTTGAACTAGACGGATTCTTTATTGCAAACAGTGTTAGTTACATAGAAGCAAAACAAAGTAATGGTAACGAAAAACTAAGACGTCCTAAACTTACTAATAATTTAAAAGTATCGAAGTTAGTTAATGACATTGTATATTCTGTTGATGCAGATTATTATGGCAAGCACAAAGATATTAGCAGTACAACATTTCAAACTATAGATGTAAGTAGTATTATAACATATAATACAGAAGTAAAGTATAACAAAAATAATTTAGAATTGTTTGCTGGGATATATAATATTAGTAATAAAAAATATGAAAGACCAAACGGGTACAGTCAATTAGGACGAAACTTTAAGTTGGGCTTTAGGAAATACTTCTAATGAAAGATCTAGTAAAACAACCGTTCTTTTGGGCAGGTTTACTCTTGACATCACCAGTTATCTATCTTCTACTATACAAGTTGGGATTAGAAATGTGGTGTATTGCTTACGGATTAATCTACTAAAAAATACTTGACAAAATACAATACTCTGTTATAATAGTAATATGAGTATTGTATCTGACACAATCACGGCACACTTGCCTGGTAAGCGTAAAACTACACCCAGTGGTTGGACCAGCTTCAATGCGCCCTGCTGTCAGCACAATGGCAACAGTGCAGATACTAGAGGACGTGGTGGTCTTATTAGTGAAGGCGATACAGTAAGCTACCATTGCTTTAACTGCGGATACAAAGCTAGTTGGCAACCAGGTAGAGCGGTGTCTGTGAAGCTACGTAAGCTTCTACAGTGGCTCAATTGCAGCGACGATACAATTACTAAGCTCACATTCGATGTGATGCGTATAAACGAAGGTGTGCAGGTTGCAGAGCGCAAAATAGAGCTGCCTACGTTTAACACTGTACCGTTACCACCAGATGCTGTAAAGATTGCAGACATAACAGAATTTAATAAGTTTAGTCTAGCTATAGTCGAATACATGGCTGCTCGTAACTTAAACTTAGATGATACTGAGTACTACTGGAGCCCTAGTCTAGCATATAGAGATAGACTTATTATTCCGTTTTACTATGAGAAGCGTATTGTAGGATGGACTGCTAGAACTATTACAGCAGACAAGCAGCCTAAGTATCTTATGGAAGTACAACCTGGGTTTGTATACGGACTAGATGAACAAGGTTATAATAAAGTGTTTGCTATACTTTGTGAAGGGCAAGTAGATGCTATTCACATAGATGGATGTGCATTAGGTGGTAGTGAGATTAATGATGCACAAGCAATGCTTATTAACAAGTTGAATAAAGATATTATTGTTGTTCCTGACAGAGATCCTGCAGGTAGCAAATTAGTAGAGCAAGCAATTGAACTAGGCTGGGGAGTTAGTATGCCAGACTGGAATCAAGACTGTAATGATATTGGAGATGCTGTAGATAAGTACGGTAGGCTTTATACACTTTACAGTATTGCTAATGCTGCAGAAACAAGCCCACTTAAAATTAGACTGAGAGCAAAAAAATGGTTTACATAAAAAAGATATTGAAAGCGATATGGAATATATTTACTTGGCCGTATTATAGAGTCAAAGAAGAAATTGCATTTCGCAAACGTGTAAAAGAAATGAAGAAAAAAGATCCCTTCATTTACAAATAGGAGAACATTATGATCACGTGGGGAATGGTTGGAAATAGTCATGACGCAAGTCTTGCAGTGTTTCAAACAAAAGTAGCAGGACTTACTGACCAATACAAAACTAAATTACTTTGGGCAAGTCTTTCAAAAGACTTTAGTGGAGTACCCAACGATCCTGACTTTAATCAAGAACAGATTGATTACGCAGTAAAAAAGTTTGGCGTGCCTAGTAAAGTAGTTTGGTACGAACGTCCGTTGCTTAAAACAGCTAGACAGTTGTGGGCCGGGCAAGGTTGGTTATATAAAGAAAATAACATACGTCAATATTTAAAACGCTGGGATATTAAATGCAAGATAGAATACACTCAGCATCATGAATCCCATGCAGCCTATGCATATTATACACAACCACAAGATGACTGTGCAGTAATTTGCTTAGACTCAATTGGTGAATTTGAAACACTAACGATATGGCACGGAAAGAACAATAAGCTAAAGAAAATACACAGCCAAAGCTATCCACACAGTCTTGGATTGTTTTATAGTGCTATGACGCAACGTATGGGTTTAGTACCACAGCGTGACGAATACTTAGTTGCTCAAATGGGAGACAAGGGCGACTACAGGAAACTTAGCAAAATAATGTTACAAGAAATTGTAATGGCTCCACACAAAGTTGATGCTGAGATTAAGATGCGTGAAAACATGCACAGAGGAATTATGTGGTGGAGACCTGAACTACAGTCTGAACAAGACATGAATGATATTGCGGCTGCAACACAAAGAATATTTGAACTAAGTTTAAAGCACCTTTCACAATGGGCAAAGGCTGAAACAGGATCAAGACATTTAGCACTAGCAGGCGGCGGAGCTCTTAACCGTCAAGCAGTTAATATGATTAAACGCAAATGGAAAACAGTACACGTTCCACAAAATCCAGGTGACCCAGGTAGTTGTGTAGGTGCTGTACTTGCTAAAACAAAACAAAGATTAGATCTAACAGGAAAGTGGCACAGTTGAATATAGAAGAAATATTTGTTAGCTTTATAGCAAGCGACCAATTAACACTGTCTGACAATGACGGGCTTATTAAAACTTGTCTTGACAAGGTAGAATCTGCCCAAGATAATAATCAGTCATATATTGACTATGACGAAAAAGATAATTATCAAGATTTGTTTATGCAAGTGCAAGGCCGTATTGATGCACTAAGTAATCATTACGAACTTAATAAACTACAAATAACAAATGCATGGATTAATTTAGACAACGGAATAAGCATCACAGGAGCACACAATCATGCACAAGATGTATTGAGTGGTGTTTACTATGTGAGTGCAGGAGAAGGCAGCGGCAACTTAGAATTCTTGTCGCCAGTTACAGCATCAAGTTATGTATTTGGTAAAGGCACTAGAACAGGAATGAACAGACTGAATAGTGACCAGTGGACAATAACTCCGCAAACAGGCAAGTTGATAATTTTTCCAAGTTGGTTGTATCACTATGTTAGAATAAACACAGACACTGCAAATAGAATTAGTATTGCGTTCAATGCATCATTTGCTTGACACAGAACAGGAAAGAGCATATAATATAGTATGACTAGACAAAACACAGATTACGGATATGATATACAGAAAGTATATCTAGAAATGATGATGAGCGATGCTGAGAGCTTTATACGCTGTCAAGCAGTGTTTGATCCTGAAGCATTTGATAGACGATTGGTAGAACCTGCAAAGTTCTTAAATGATTATGTAACAGAACACAACGCACTTCCTACATTTGATATGATCAATGCAGCCACACAAGGTGATTTAAAAGATCCAGGTGTACTGCAAGAGAATCACTATGATTGGTTGTTGGCAGAGTTTGAAACGTTTAGTAGACACAAAGCATTAGAAAGTGCAATACTTAAAAGTGCAGACTTACTTGAAAAAGGTGAGTATGGTCCTGTAGAAGATCTAGTAAAGAAAGCCGTACAGATTGGTCTGCAAAAAGACTTGGGTACAGATTACTTTGCTGATCCAAGAGCAAGACTAGAAGCAATCAAAGACACAAACGGACAAGTAAGCACAGGCTGGAGTGCTGTTGACAAGAAACTATTTGGTGGATTCAACAGAGGCGAGCTTAACATCTTTGCAGGTGGGTCGGGTGCAGGTAAGAGTTTGTTCTTGGCTAACCTAGGCGTAAACTTTGCAGAGAAAGGTATGAACGTTTTATATCTTACACTTGAGCTTGCAGAGAGTCTAGTTAGTATGCGAGTTGATAGTATGATCACAGGCATCAGCACTAGAGAAGTATTCAAACAGATTGATGATGTTGAGATCAAAGTACGTATGATTGGTAAGAAGTCAGGAGCATTTCAAGTTAAGTATATGCCCAGTGGCAAGACACCAAATGACGTAAGAAGTTATATTAAAGAATATGAAATCAAAACAGGCAAGAAAGTTGATGTGCTGTTGATTGACTACTTGGACTTACTAATGCCCAATGGTGCAAAGGTAAGTGCAGAGAACTTGTATATCAAAGACAAGTTCGTATCAGAAGAATTGCGTAACTTGGCAATGGAACTAGGTACAGTGTTTGTTACAGCCGCACAGTTGAATCGTGGTGCTGTAGAAGAAATTGAATTTGATCACTCGCACATCAGTGGTGGGTTGAGTAAGATTCAAACAGCAGACAACGTGTTTGGTATCTTTACAAGTAGAGCAATGCGTGAACGTGGACGCTATCAAATACAATTGATGAAGACACGTAACTCATCAGGTGTAGGTCAAAAGATTGATCTAGCATTTGATCTTGATACACTGCGAATTACAGACTGTGACGAAGATGACGATGACAACTACAACTCAGCACCAAGCGGAGCAAGTTCAATTGTTAACAATCTAAAACGTACAAACACTGCTACTTCAGAGGATCCAGGTGAAGGTGCAAGTGTTGGTAAAGTCAAAGCTGAGGCAGATAGTACAAAGTTAAGATCCTTTATTAACAACCTCGGAAATGACGACTAGGAGAAACAGTTGATTAGATTATTAAATGACAAAGAAATTCAAACATATATCACAGACGATGTAGTAAGACCTCATCTGTCAGCAGAGTATAGAAACACACAAGGTAGACATGTGTGGGGCTTGTTTGAGGACAAGTATGCTGAATACGATGAGCCATCAACAGCACCACAAGCTATTATATGTGTGGCTTACACAGATCATATACCGCAAAACGAAACAGAGTTGCATTGGTATTCAAGTGCAGCAGATCACACCAACACAGGCACGTGTGCTGTGTTTTATACTGTGTGGAGTTACTCACGTGGCAGCGGTCAAACAATAGTAAATGCTGTAGCTGAATGGATACAACAAAACAAGCCACAGGTTCAACAATGGGTAACACTATCACCATTAACTGAAATGGCTGAACGTTTTCATCTACGCAATGGTGCTACACTAGTTAACCGCTATGACACATGTCAGGTATTTGAATACACACATCAATTGGTGGAAGAAGTTGCATGATGTTATTGCCAGTTACAGTTGTAGATGGATTCTTTGATGAACCCGATGATGTTCGCAACTATGCACTTTCACTTACTGCAGAACCAGACGCAGAAGGCAAATGGCCAGGATCACGCACAGCTAACCTAGCAGAAATAAATCCAAAACTGTTTGATCACACCTGTAGACGAATAGCTAGTATGTTCTGGGACACACGTGATGCACAAGAGTTTGTACAGTGGCAAGCACAAGGTGGCTTTCAATTGGTAGACTCATCATATCAATCAGGTTGGGTACATCATGACGCAGGTGAAGAACTGTTCACAGCTATCATATATCTAACACCTGATGCTGATGCGTCAACTGGAACCAGCATATGGGAAGTTCGAGATCGTGCTGTTGACATACCCAAACACATAAAAGATCAAAAGTTTCCAGCACTACAACAACAGTTGTCACCCAAAGACGCTGAAGCTGCTAGACTCGCACTCAACTCATACTATAAAGAAAGCATACGTGTAAACAACAAGTACAATCGAGCGATTGTGTTCGATTCACATCTTTATCATGCAGCAGGTGAGTTTGACACACTCACAGAAGATAGACTCACACTTACTATATTCTTTCGCAAGTTGGGATCAAGCAAGCTATCACCCATACAACGCTTGCGCAGAGAGATCGACTAGGTCCAAACGAGCGCGAAGCGCCTAGCGCCAGATTATTCAAGAAGCCGCGAAGCGGTATGCGCTTTTTAAAACTAGCGTGTACCGTATGCGATCTAAACCTCACGCACAATACCATCTTAAACTTAATATAAGCGTCATACAGCAGTGTTAGTCTATTCTACGACTCAAAGTAAACCTAGTGTCGCCCGACAGTGCTAACTGCGCAAATGTACAGTTTGTTTCTGATTCAAACACTAATGACTCTGCACTAGGATGCAAACACTCTATTCCATGCTTGATGTATAAGTCTATTGACAGTGCATGTACAAGAGCATCAACGGCTTGGTTATTAGTAATAGTATGAAAGTTGAATTTGAGTGTGTGCAGTTGAGTGTCCATACAGTATTTAACAGTAGTACATACAGTGGTGCTACAGTTAAGAGGTTCTTGTTTACACACATAAAGATGTAGTACGAGCAAGCTCATACACGCTTTCGCTATTACATACGCTCTAGCGTAAGTTGCTTGTTTTTACTATACAGCGTAAGTTCCGAAAAGGGTTCTGTAACTCGTAAAAAAATTGTGCGCAAAAAAATTTAGAACCAAATTCTATTTTGACCATCCACGAGCGTATACAGTGAAAAGGGTTTTGTGTGATAGAAATTTTGC
>Ga0228674_1000583_pt1 | contig 24793 bp, 26 predicted proteins | sample 1D_rmetaG_FD_189054 | JGI IMG/M metagenome (GOLD analysis project Ga0228674, IMG submission 189054) | Seawater microbial communities from Monterey Bay, California, United States - 1D_r | ecosystem: Environmental > Aquatic > Marine > Coastal | place: USA: California | collected 2016-09-26
CTCATCAGAGATGCTTAATAAACTTATACCACGTGTTGCCGGCAGTCGTTGCTGGCATGCCTCACTAAAATTTAATATGGGTTGTCCTAATTCAGTATGGCTAACATAGATATCTTGCCAGCCAATCGAACGCCCAATGCCAACACCTAACGCCTTAGATGCCGCCTCTTTCACGGCAAACCGTTTAGCTAGAAATGCCGCTTTATTCTTTTGCTCATAGAATGCGCTTAATTCATCGGCATGTAATATCTTTTCTGCAAATCGATCACCTTGCTTTGCAAGCAAATCATCAATGCGTGCGACTTCAACAATATCAATGCCTGAGCCTAGTGGTATCACTCAGCCACTCCATCCATCGCTGCGCGCATCCGTAAGATGGCGCCTTCAAGCCCCATGAATAACGCGTCAGCAATAATCGAATGACCAATATTCAATTCATTCATCCCTGGAATCACAGCAATATCACGCACGTTGCTGACATTCAGGCCATGCCCTGCATTAACAACCAGACCTAGCTTAAGGGCATGTTGAGTAGCATCTTGGATACGCTGTAACTCAGTACCTCGCTGCTCTTCAGGTAGATCAGCATAATGTCCAGTATGTAGTTCGATAATTGGCGCACCAATTTCTGCCACAGCATCGATTACCAGTGGATTTGCTTCGATAAATAAAGATACCTGAATGTCATGTTCACTCAAGGCTGCCACTAGATCACGCATACGAGAGAGATGTCCCAACACATCTAAGCCACCCTCAGTAGTCAGTTCTTCACGCCGTTCGGGCACGATGCAGCAATAGTCAGGCTTGACCTTAATCGCAATACTTTGCATCTCAGCTGTTGCTGCCATTTCTAGATTCATACTACTTTGAATCACCTGTCGAGAGGCATACACATCGGCATCTTGGATGTGACGGCGGTCCTCACGCAAATGCATGGTAATACCATGGGCCCCTGCCGTTTCAGAGATACGAATGGCCTCCTGTAAATCAGGGTAGGGAGTACCTCGCACTTGGCGTAGTGTAGTGACGTGGTCCAGGTTCACGCCTAAACGGACTTGCTTATTTTGCAATTAATTCACCTTCAACAATTGTCGAGTGAGTACCGGTTTACCGCGTAAATAGAACTCTAGTAAACCGCGTAAAAAACGCTTCATGGCGGGTAAGTTTTCAGCTCGAAAATCACCTGCTGCCATATCGAGTAAGGCGCGTCCCGTCACACTGTCCCAGGTTTGATTAAGACCAGCAGAAAGCACCGGGCCAGCATCAGGGACGTAGCGATAATACTGCTCTGCTTCCACCGCTAAATTATTTTGATAATCAAAGTCTAACTGTAAGGGGTGACCAATAATCGCTAACAATTCAAGCTCAAAAGCACGCAAACAACCTTCATCGGTTGGTAATTTTAGCATTTTCTCTAGCGTTTGCTCATACAAATCAAAGAGTTCCGGCGCAGGACTGCGTTCGGGGACCAGCCGTAATAGGAGTTCGTGGATATACAAACATTGGACGTGGCTACGAAAATTACGCGTGTACTTAGAATACTCCAACTCAACCTTATTCAAACTCAGCAGACTACCCTTGCCTGACCATGTCAGATAACACTTGGTCAAAGGTTGAATCATATTGCCGTTTTTTTTCTTCGCTGCACGACTGATCAGATGAACCACCCCATGCTCTGCCGTCAATGCGTAGACTAAAAGACTACTCTCACGGTAAGCACGAGTATGTAGAATATAAGCGGCCTCTAGCTCTACTCGCATTATCTGTTGTATTACTTCTCGTATTCAGAGACGACTTGTGGATCGTTTTGCCAATCTTTTTTCACTTTGATCCACAGCTTTAAATTTACTTTGCTTGCCATACTTCGTTCTATCGCAACACGTGCGCCGGCACCAATCTTTTTCAACATCTCACCTCGATGCCCAATGAAAATTGCTTTTTGGGAATCCTTCTCAACCCAAACAGCCGCTTCGATATGCACCATCCCAGGTTGCTCATCAACCGATTCAATTTCAACATGAGTCGCATAGGGTAACTCAGCCCCGAGATGGACAAAGATCGACTCACGGATTAACTCTGCCATGATGAAGCGCATATCCCTATCAGTGATATATTCTTCTGGATAGAAAAATTCAGACTTAGGTAAATAACGCTGACTAGATGTCAGTAAAGCAGAAATATTATCTTTCTTCAGGGCCGAGATCGGTACGATCTCTGCGAAATCATACTTTTTAGAAATGGCAGATAAAATTGGAAAGAGCTGATCACGCTTAGTTAGTTGATCGATCTTATTTAGCACTAATATGACCGGACATTTAATGTCTTTCAAAGAACGCAAAATATTATCTTCTTCACGCGTCCATGATTTGCAATCCACCATCCATAGAATCAAATTCACATCATGTAATACATTTAGTGCATTTTTATTTAATATCCGATTGAGTAACTTTTTACCACCTAGATGAATGCCTGGGGTATCGACAAAAACAAACTGCGCTTGTTGCTCACTGCGGACACCAACGATACGATGACGCGTGGTCTGTGGCTTATAGCTGACAGAAGAAACCTTGGTTTCAATAAAATGATTAAATAGCGTCGACTTACCTGCGTTAGGTCGGCCAATAATAGCGACATAACCGCAACGTGTAGTCATTTATTAGAGGCCTCTGAAAGTAACTGCTCTAGCATCAAGGCCGCTGCTGATTGTTCAGCCTTCTTTTTACTTTTCCCTTCACTTTCTGTGCGCAAACTCAATTTTGGAATAGTACATTCAATATGAAAAGTCTTATCATTTGCTTCACCTCTTTCAGATAAAGTTTCATAATCAGGCACCGCAATCTGCAGACCTTGCAGATATTCTTGTAAGCGTGTCTTAGGGTCCTTTAAACTTTGTGTAGCCGGCAAGTTTTCTAGTTGTTGTGTATAGATGCGACTGACGAACTCAAAGGCATAATCAAAATCCTTAAGCAAATAAACTGCAGCAATAGCCGCCTCCACTGCATCTGCAAGAATAGAGTCACGCTTATGCCCACCAGTCTTCCGCTCACCAGCACCGAGTAATATCACCTGACTCAAGTCGTGATCTTTTGCAATCTCAGTCAGTGCCCGCTTGCAGACCAAATGTGCACGCAATCGACTTAAATCGCCCTCATTACACTCTGGAAATCTTTCGAATAGTAGGCGGCTCATAGTCAGACCAAGCACCGCATCACCTAAGAATTCTAAACGCTCATTGTTTTTCTTAGCCGCACTACGATGCGTCATCGCCTCTCGAAAAACATCTGATTGTGTGATTTCGTCAGGCAGTGAGAAAAGCTGGTTAAAGGCAGTTTTAGACACGATTAAATTAGGCGCTCCCTAGCGAATACTATTGCCAATACGACTGGCTGCAAATTGGCTACTGGCAAAATCCCAGTTCATCCAGATCATAAAGGCCTTACCGACTAAATTAGCCTCAGGCACCATACCCCAAACACGGCTATCATTACTGTTATCACGGTTATCACCCATCATAAAATAATGCCCCTCTGGTACCAACCATGAGCCTTCACGTGAATTATATTGCGGCACCACTAAGATACTATGATCAACCGTCGCTAATGACTCTACGTTATGTGCTGCACCATTCATCGAAGCATCACGCCCTTTGCCAACATAAATCCCTACACGCCGCTGTGGCATCGCCTGACCATTCACACTCAATTGCTTGTTGTAGTATTCAATGCGGTCACCCGGCAAACCAACCACTCGCTTAATGTAATCCAATTTAGGATTTTGGGGATAACGAAAAACCATCACATCACCGCGCTCAGGATTGCCCACAGATAGAATCTTTTGATGCGTCACTGGCAGACGTACACCGTAGGCAAACTTGTTTACTAGAATAAAGTCACCATGCAATAAAGTCGGCATCATCGAGCCAGAAGGAATACGAAAAGGCTCTGCAATAAACGAGCGTAAAATCAGCACAACAAGTAATACTGGGAAAAATGAACGCGAGTAATCGACATACCAGGGTTCAACGCTTAGTTTTTTCTCTAACCTGGCTGGCCGCAACCAATAACGATCTATAAAAACAATAACGCTACTGACTAGCGTAGCCAAAACTAACACCAGCTCAAGGTCGAAGTACTGAAAGATTGAATTCATCAGAAACCTATCATTTTAAGGCGAATTAAAGCCGTTGAGTATAGCGGTTTGAGCTACGCTCTTCGCCTTATTTCGGACTGAAATATTACAAAGATAGCCAATCTACAGAAAAAGGTCCGATAAGAATACAGATTTAACTGGGATTTACAGGGTCATTAACTTGGACTAATAATACCTCACTATGCAAATAACCCAACTGCTGATAATTAATCTGCTTAACTATCAGTAAGTCATGTAACACCCACATCACAACTGACGGGGGAGAATATCATGTCGATAATTGCTTACTCATACCCTAGACATGGCAAGGCTATTCATTCTGGACTAGCCATATTTGGTATCGCTGCTTACCTAACAGCTGAATTAGCCGAGGCCGACAGCAACACTTGGGGGTATTTAATTCATGCTTACCTAGGATTCGGCCTGGGCCTATCTATCGCACTAAGACTTGCTCTAGGTTTCAGCCACTCTGAGACCTTATCTTTTAAAGGCTGGTCACCCTTAGTCCTAAATCAGTGGAAAATAGCATTAGCCGATCTTAAGTCATTACTCAGATTAAAGTTGCCAGATCATCAACACCACCAGGGCTTAGCTGGATTAGTACAGGACTTTGGCCTACTTATCTTTATTTGGATGGCCATCACTGGAACCCTGTTATTTATTATCCAAAAAGACACAGGCAGCATTGTCTTTGAAATAATTGAAGAAGCGCATGAAATTGGCGAGAGTCTGATTCCACTATTTTTAGGCATACATATTGGCGCAGTGTTCCTACATACAGTGACTGGCAATCCAATTTGGAAAAGGATGTTCTCTTCCAATTAAAGTGGATCGCTACAGTAAGATTACAAAAGAACGCCTAAACCATTGTTTATAGTTATCAGTTTTTCTATATCCATCGTACTTTCTGAACAAACCGAAACGCTTTCTATCAGAGAATATAATACAGAGATGGAGCACACCAAATGCAAGGAAGGCCGCCAAACTTGAATTCTCTCAAACGAGCATTAGAGAGAAGTGAAGGCTAGGCTATGAGCACTTAGAAAGGTATTAGGCCAAGCCCAAATCATCAGGATTAACATCGGCGCATAGATACCTCAACGACACAGTGAGGAAAAATCATGACCTTAACTAAAACAGTTGGAGAGAGAAATTTTGGCGAGTTCAAGAAAACGATTAAAGCTATAGTTCTAGTAGTAATCGGTATATGGATTGTCGGCATAGTTCTTGTTGCCGGAGGCTTAATGCTTCTTTCCGCGATTATTTAAATCTATTTTATTCAGATTGAAAACCCGTCATGCCATTACAGAAATGATCATAAACTAAGAATGGCTTAAAGGAATTTAATGGCTGAAGATAAAGAGCGATAAATAATGATCTGGTCGGGGTGAGAGGATTTGAACCTCCGACCACCGCAACCCCATTGCGGTGCGCTACCAGGCTGCGCCACACCCCGATTGGATCTAATTATATCGGTATCACTGATGCTTACGCGGTGACACGGCCGTCAAAACACGGTGGGACTATGGATTATGATTGAGTAGTCGTAGTAGATCTTCTAATTCATCACGGAGATCTTCAAAACCCTGTTGCTTGGCTTCATTATTGTCACTGTGATCACTGAGCTTTTGACGGGCACCGCCAATGGTATAGCCCTGTTCATATAGGAGACTACGAATCTCACGAATAAGAACCACGTCATGACGCTGATAGTATCGACGGTTTCCACGTCGCTTAACCGGACTGAGAGTAGGGAATTCCTGTTCCCAATACCGCAATACATGTGGTTTTACGATGCAAAGCTCGCTGACTTCACCAATCGTAAAATACCGTTTTGACGGTATTTCAGGGAGTTCCTTATTATTGCTGGCTTCCAGCATATTCCTCTACTCGTGATTTTAGTTTTTGCCCAGGCCTGAAAGTAACGACTCTGCGGGCTGTAATTGGTATTTCTTCACCCGTTTTAGGGTTTCGGCCCGGACGCTGATTCTTATCTCGCAGCACAAAATTACCAAAGCCAGATAACTTTACTTCTTCCCCTTCTTCAAGCGCAAGACGCACTTCTTCAAAGAAGGCTTCGACCAGTTCTTTCGCTTCTCGTTTATTTAAACCGAGCTCTTCAAATAAGCTCTCAGCCATGTCTGCTTTAGTCAACGCCATGATGATATTAGTTTCTTAGCTGCGCCTTACATTTATTTTGTAGTTCAGAAACAATTTCCGACACACTTTGTTCTATTTGCTTGTCAGTTAGAGTGGAGGAAAAATCCTGTAAAATCAAGCTCAAAGAGATACTTTTTTGACTTGAAGGTACGCCCTCACCTTGGTAGATAGAGAACACCTCAACCTGTTGTAAACTAGCAATATGAAGCCCAGAAATGGCGTCCAATAAGGCCTGAACAGGTAATTCCTCATCGACAAGAAGTGATAGATCCCTGTTAACAGCAGGATATTTTGACCAAGTGTCAAATACGATACGAGCTGCTTTTAGATCATCGAGTGACCATTCAAATTCAAAAACAATCACCTCTCGCTCGGCCATATTGAACTGACTAGCCACTTCCGGGTGCAGCACACCTAGGGTACCAATGGTATCGCCATCTAACAAAATAGCGACCGTCTTTCCTGGGTGCAGTCCCTGTGCTTCGGTCGACTGAAAACGGATTCGCGATGACACGCCTAACTCTTCAAAAATACTCTCGAGGTCACCTTTAACATCATAGAAATCTAAATTACGTGTCGACTGAGACCATTGCCGTGGATTAGCCTCACCAACAACCAAGCCTGCAACCACATCACAGTGGCTAATACCTTCAGCCTCAGGTAAGTATTTACGCCCTAATTCAACAAAGCGGATACTACTTTGCTGACGTTTTAGATTATAGCTAGCAGCTAGACATAACCCCGGCCAGACACTAGTACGCATGGTCGATAAATCGGCTGAAATGGGATTTGCTAACGCCTTACCCGCTTGCGCAGAAAAAACCTGTGCATACTCGGCCTCGATGAAGCTAAAGGTCACTGCTTCGTTATAGCCCATAGCAGCTAGCTCTTGGCGTAACCGATAAGCACTTTGGCTACTACTTGCTGCAGCCAATATGGCATTAGCATCTGTTGGTAGTGGCGCCACCGGCATTTGATCGTAACCAATCAACCGTGCGATCTCTTCAATTAAATCGACTTCTATTGCCATATCAAAGCGATAGCTTGGTGGCATCACACTCAATCTTGTTGCTGAATCTTCACGCACTTCACAGTGCAGGCCAACAAACATCTGCTTCACTTGATCCAGTGTTAATTCAACACCTAAGCGCTGCTGTGCGCGCCTTACATCCAACATAATCTCAACCGGCTGCGGCATACTCGCAGCATGCATTGCTTCGGTCTTAACACCAGCTCGGCCACCGGCTAATTGTTGTATCAAGGCGGTCGCACGATCCAAGGCTATCGGCGCCAGCTGTGGATCGACACCCCGTTCAAAACGGTGTGAAGAATCGGTATGTAGACCAAACATACGAGCCTTACCGGCAATCGTAATAGGATCAAAGAAAGCGCTTTCTAAAAAGATTTGACGACTACTACTTTGTACCGCTGAATCTAGACCACCCATGATGCCAGCCAACGCCAAGGCTTTATCTGCATCGGCAATCACTAGTTGATCCGCTTTCAATGTGATCTGATTACCATCAAGTAGCTTTAATTTTTCTGCATCCCGCGCATAACGCACCTGTATATCTTGCGCTAGTGCGTCAAGATCAAAGGCATGCATCGGCTGACCTAACTCCAACATGACATAGTTACAGACATCAACGACGATATTGATGCTGCGTATACCGCCACGACGCAATCGCTCACGCATCCAGACTGGTGTCTCAGCACTGGCATCGATGTCACTAATGATACGACCACAATAACGTGGGCAGGCATCCTGTGCCTCTACAGTAACGCTCAGACTAGCCACATCGGCTTGCTCGGCAACTATAGATTCAGGCATGTCACTTAAGGCTACTTGGTATAACGCAGAGACTTCACGCGCAACGCCTAAGATACTGAGGCAGTCGGCGCGATTAGGGGTAAGGTCAATATCAAAGATCTGGTCATCCAAGGCTAAAGCAGTATGCAATGACTGACCCAGTGCCAAATCACTACCTAATTCTAAAATACCCTCAGCCTCGTCAGCCAAGCCCAATTCAGCTAAGGAACAGAGCATGCCATTTGAGGCCACTCCACGAAGCTCTGCGGCCTTAATCTGCAAGCCATTAGGCAAGGTCGTACCTACGGTCGCTAGCGCAACTGTCAAACCTAAGCGCGCATTGGCAGCACCACAGACAACCTGCTCTGGCTTGGCTGCCCCTGTATTAAGACTACAAACCTGCAACTTATCAGCATCAGGATGACGTTCAATCGCATCGATACGTGCGACCACAACACCATCTAGTGCAGCAGCAGCCACTTCAATACCATCAAGCTCAAGGCCTGCCATCGTTAGGGCTTGGCCTAGCTGTTCAGTTGTTGCGTTTGGGTTGGCCCATTCTCTCAGCCATTGTTCACTGAATTTCATTCGCCCTACCCTCGCTCACTAAACTGTTGCAGAAAACGTAAATCGTTTTCATAGAACATTCTCAAATCACGCACGCCGTAGTAGAGCATCGCTAAACGCTCAACACCTAAACCAAAGGCAAAGCCAGAAAATTTGTTGTTATCGATGCCGACTTTATCGAATACATTCGGATGCACCATGCCGCAGCCCATCACCTCTAACCAAGTTGCATTACCGTCTTTATCACGCCATTCAATATCGACCTCTGCTGAGGGCTCAGTAAAGGGGAAATAAGAAGGACGGAAACGGATGCCTAATTGATCATTATCAAAGAAGGTATGTAGAAACTCGATCACTAACCCTTTCAACTGTGCAAAGTTGACATCGGGGTCAACACAAAGCCCTTCAACTTGATGAAACATCGGACTATGGGTGACATCAGAATCACAGCGATAAACACGACCGGGGGCAATAATACGAATCGGAGGCGCTTGCTCTTGCATCGTTCTAATTTGAACTGAAGAAGTATGCGTACGTAGCAGTAAACCATCATCAAAGTAAAAAGTGTCGTGCATTGCACGTGCTGGGTGATGTGGTGGAATATTCAACGCTTCAAAATTATGGAAATCATCTTCAATTTCTGGCCCATCAGCAACACTAAAGCCATAGTTAGCAAAAATACTTTGAATACGCTGCAGGGTGATCGAAACAGGGTGCAGGCTGCCACGGCTTGAGCGTCTGCCCGGCAAGGTGACATCAATCGCCTCACTAGCTAGCTTGGCTGCTATCGCCTCGGCTTGCAGTGTCTTACCACGCTCTTCAAGCAGGGCTTGAATCGCATGCTTAACCTGATTAATACGCTGGCCGGCAGACTTACGCTCTTCAGCGGGCAGTTTACCTAGCGTCTTCAACTGTTCCGTAACGACACCTTTTTTGCCCAAATAATGGACACGGATATCGTCAAGGATCTTGAGATTATCGGCCGCTGTGATTTGCTCATTAGCGGTTTGCAAAAGCTGGTCTAATTCACTCATATCAGGCCTAAGCTAAGGGATGCTGGATCGACTGGCAAGCCCTACAGTCATAAATAACAAAATTAAGCCTACAGAAACAAAAAAGGGAAAGGTCGAAACCTTTCCCTTGATTGACTACATCGGCTTCGATTGGTCTTACAGTTGAGCTTTTGCGCGCTCAGCTAATTGACCAAATGCTGCGATATCATGCACTGCTAACTCAGCAAGCATTTTACGATCCACTTCGATTGATGCTTTATTCAGGCCATCAATCAAACGGCTATATGAAATATCGAATTGACGCGCGGCTGCATTAATACGTGCAATCCACAACGAACGAAACTGTCTCTTACGCTGACGACGGTCACGATAAGCATACTGACCCGCTTTGGTTACAGCCTGCGTTGCTACGCGATAGATGTTTTTACGTGCGCCGTAATAACCCTTAGCTTTGGCTAAGACTTTCTTATGACGCGCATGTGCGGTTACGCCGCGTTTTACCCTAGACATTTGCTTTCCTCTCTATTAACTGTACGGAAGCATACGGCGGACCATCGGAGTATCGACGTCTGCAACTACTTCACTGGCACGTAGATGACGCTTACGCTTAGTACTCTTCTTCGTCAAAATATGACGTCGATGAGACTGACCACATTTGTACTTTCCGGTTGCTGTTTTCTTGAAGCGCTTCGCAGCACCACGGTTTGTCTTCATCTTTGGCATAAGTTACCAATCCTATATAGATAAACTACTATTTTTTCTTTTTCGATGGAGCCAGTACCATAACCAGCTGCCTACCTTCTAACTTTGGACGCTGTTCAACGTCACCATATTCTTTCAAGTCGTTCTCAACTCTTTCTAAAAGCTTCGCACCCAATTGTTGGTGCTGCATCTCACGACCGCGATAGCGGATCGTAATTTTAGTCTTATCACCTTCTTCCAAGAAATTAATCAACTTCCTGACTTTAACCTTATAGTCGCCATCTTCAGTTGTTGGTCGAAACTTAATTTCTTTGACCTGAATCTGTTTTTGCTTCTTCTTGGCTTGATGCGATTGTTTCTTCTGCTCAAACCTATATTTGCCATAGTCCATCACTCGACAGACTGGAGGCTCAGCATTTGGACTAATTTCAACCAAATCCAAATTCGCTTCGGTGGATATTCTTAATGCCTCGTCGGTTGATACAATTCCGACATTTTCGCCTTCGGCATCAATCAAGCGAACTTCAGCATTGACGATTGCCGCATTTAAGCGAACATTTTTCGACGAACTAATAAGCTTATCCCCATAAAAAATTAACGCTGTAACCCGCTTTCACTAAGGAAATAACTGCCTCAGGGTCTGTAAATCAACAGAGCCTTTATCTTCCCCTTTGAGCGTACGTACAGCGACAGTTTGCGTCTCCACCTCACGATCACCAATGACCAGTTGAAGCGGAACCCGCTGAATTGTGTGCTCGCGAATCTTACGGCCTATTTTCTCATTTCTCAAGTCTATAATGACTCGAAGACCTTCATCTTGAAGGAATTTTTGTACTTTTTTGGCATATTCAGCCTGCGCATCGGTAATATTTAGGATTACAGCCTGTACCGGTGCCAACCACAACGGGAAATTACCGCCATGATGCTCGATCAAAATACCGATAAATCGTTCTAGAGAACCAAGGATGGCACGGTGAATCATTACAGGCACCTCGCGATTCCCTTCTTCACTAATATAGCTGGCATCAAGACGCCCAGGCATCGAGAAATCGACCTGGATGGTGCCACATTGCCAGGTGCGATCTAGACTATCACGCAGAGTGAATTCGATCTTAGGGCCATAAAAGGCACCCTCGCCAGGCTGTAACTTATACGCTAAGCCTTTGTTTTCTAGTGCTACTTTAAGGCCTTCCTCAGCCTTATCCCATGCCTCATCTGAACCAACACGCTGTTCTGGGCGAGTCGACAAGGCCAGTTCGATGTTTTCAAAACCAAATTCGGCATAAACCGCAAAGGTTAGCTCAATCAAGGTAGCTACTTCCGACTGCAACTGATTTTCAGTACAGAAGATATGTGCGTCATCTTGCACAAAGCGGCGCGCGCGCATCAAACCATGCAACGTGCCAGAAGGTTCATTACGGTGAACAATACCAAACTCAGAAAGCCGATAAGGTAGATCACGATAACTCTTCAAGCCTTGATTAAAGATCTGCACGTGGCCTGGGCAGTTCATTGGCTTCACCGCATAGTCACGATTCTCAGAATTAGTCGTGAAGATCATGTCACCAAATTTATCCCAATGGCCAGAACGCTCCCAAAGACTACGATCCAACACCTGCGGGGTATGCACCTCATGGTAATCATGCTGTTCTAACTGCTTACGAATATAACCCTCAACCAAACGGTATAACTGCCAACCACGATCATGCCAAAAGACCATTCCTGGGGCTTCTTCTTGAAAGTGGAACAGATCCATTTGCTTGCCAAGGCGGCGGTGATCACGCTTCTCTGCTTCCTCGATACGTGTGAGGTAAGCCTTGAGTTGCTTCTTATCGGCCCATGCCGTGCCGTAGATACGCTGCAGCATCTTATTATCTGAATCACCACGCCAGTAAGCGCCTGCTAACTTAGTCAGCTTAAATGCACGTAAGTGGCGCGTGTTAGGCACATGAGGGCCACGACACATGTCAGTGTATTCTTCATGCTGATAGAGCGCGACGATCTCGCCGTCCGGTATCGCACTCGCAATCTCTACTTTGTAATCTTCATTACGCGCCTTGAAGGCGGCCACTGCATCATCGCGTGAGACAACCGTGCGAATGACGTCGTAATCTTGTTTAATTAAATCTTGGATGCGTTTTTCTATCGCCTGCAGATCTTCTGGTGTGAAGCTATGGTCACAATCGATATCGTAATAGAAGCCATTATCGACAACTGGCCCAATCGCCATCTTCGCCTCAGGGTACATTTGCTTAACAGCATGTCCGACTAAGTGCGCGAATGAGTGGCGGATAATCTCCACCCCTTCCTCGTCTTTGCTGGTGATAATAGCGAGTGTGGCGTCATCTTCAATCGCAACACAGGCATCAATTAATTCACCATTTACACGTCCGGCAATGGTGGCTTTAGCTAAACCTGGGCCAATCGACTGCGCCACTTCGGCGACAGTAACAGGGGCGTCAAAAGATTTGATATTGCCATCAGGCAGTGTGATTTGCGGCATATTGTCTCCAGTGGTGACCGATACCAAGGGCCACTTGAATAAGGAACAAGTATAAATTCGATGCTACCACTCAGCGATCGGCACAGCCGTCTGCTTAAGTGGTAGGCGCGATTGGATTCGAACCAACGACCCCCACCATGTCAAGGTGATGCTCTAACCAACTGAGCTACGCGCCTATTAGCGGCGAAGTCTACCGCTTCTTGCGCCACCTCTCAATACACACTTTTCCACTAACATTGATAGTAGCACTCCGTTGGATAATCAAATGGCTGACTAGTAATAGCTAATAAACATCAGACTTCAGCCTAAACTTAAAGGAATAAATTGCTTGATACTGCTCCTTTTCGTCCCCAAACTATGGTCCATAACAATAATTACATCGAATACTCTGGCAGGATCAAATCCATGAATAAAATCATCTATGCACTCTTATTGAGCGCAGCACTCATAACAGGCTGCTCAAACGAGCAAGAAAGTAACGTTCTCCGTGTTGCTGTCACACCAGCTTCTCCACCGAATCTCTATGAAGAAAATGGAAAGACGACCGGCATGGATCTTGAATTATTTGAGGGCTTCGCGTCGGAACATGGCTACACGCTAGATATCACAGCCTATGACTGGCAAGGCATGCTCGGCGCGGTAATCTCCGGTCAAGCTGATGTAGCCTTCTCCGGTATTTCGATCACAAAAAAGCGCAAAGAAGTCATGGACTTCTCTGAGCCTTACATGGATAACACTTGGAACCTAATCAGCCTCAAAGATCGCAAGATTAAGTTTGATGACCTCAATGAGTGGAAGAAGTACACCACCGGTTATCCACGTGGCATGGCCTATACCGACTTCATCAAAACCAAGATGGAACCGGAAGGTCATTACTCACTAGATCGCGTCAAGCTCTATCCAAGTTATAACGAAGTCTTAACCGATCTCACCAATGGCAACATTGATCTTGCCTTTGTAGAGGGCGGCGTCTCGGCAATTTACAAGAAGAAGATGCCACTGCAAGACAGCTACATCTTCTCTGGCTTTGACACTTTCGGCTATGCCTTCCCGAAAGGCTCAAAGCTACGTGATGAGTTTAATGTTTATCTGGCCAAGTTAGGCCCAGAAAAATTGGCGGCGATCAAAAGCAAGTGGTTCGACTAAACTTTTATAGTTACGCGACCAACTACAACTTATGACCTTTCTCGAAATCGTCAGCATTCTGGCGAGGGGGGCAGGATTTACCATCCTCGTTACTCTCGCCTGCATTCTAACTGGTTTCTTTAGTGGGCTCCTTGCCGCACTATTGTTTCGACTCGACATCCGGCCACTGAACTGGCTGCTTCACGCTTTCACCTACACCTTTCGTGGCATACCGTTATTGGTGATCTTATTTTTGGTCTTTTTCGGCCTACCTAGCATCGGTTTACCGATACCGCCGCTAGTAGCGATGATGCTCAGCCTCGGCCTGATTTGTGGCGCCTACCTTTCCGAGGTATTCCGCGGTGCCCTTGAGGCGGTCGATCCGAATGAACTCATGGCAGCACAGTCGATGGGGATGCGCCGTATCCAAATTCTAACTGCCATTGAGATCCCACAGATGCTGCGCTTCTCGGCACCTGGCATGCTCAATGAATTCACCACAGTCCTGAAGTACTCACCTTTCGCCTATACAGTCGGCGTGCCTGAGATCCTGAAAGAAGCGACTTCACTCGCGTTGACCACGCTACGTGGTATGGAAATATATCTCGCTGTCGGTGTCCTCTACTTTCTAATTTACAAAATCATGATGGAGATGTTCTTGTGGGTCGAACGTCGCTACGCCATCCCCGGCTTCAAACAGATTTGAGTAACTCATGACGTTATTACAGGTACGTGGCTTAACCAAAAAGTATGATGACGTTGGTGTCCTCAACGGTGTCGATTTCAGTCTATGCAAGGGTGAGATTAAAATTGTGATGGGCCCTTCCGGCTGTGGCAAAACGACCTTGTTGCGTTGCCTCAATCGATTGCAGGAACCTTCTTCCGGCGAAATCATCTTCGATGGTGAAGAGATCACTGCGGCTGCTGTCGACATCCAGCAGGTTCGGCAGCGCATTGGGTTTGTATTTCAAAACTTTGCACTCTATCGCCATCTCAGCGCACTGGACAACGTCAAGTTAGGGCTGCGTAAGCTGCGCGGACTGTCTGATGCGGAAGCGACACAACGTGCCATCTATGAACTTAGCCGCGTTGAGATGCAAGACCACCAAGACAAATACCCTGCCCATCTTTCGGGTGGACAGCAGCAACGGGTCGCAATTGCACGAGCGCTGGCAATGGATCCAGCTGTGCTGTTCTTCGATGAGCCAACCTCTGCACTCGACCCTCTCATGGCACGTGAAGTCGCGAATCTTTTGAACCGCTTGCATGATGAGAAGGTAACTATTCTCTGCGTGACACATGATGTGACCTTAGCCAAAAACCTACCTGGCGACGTGTTGTTTTTGAATCATGGCCGGGTCGAGGCTGAAGCACCAATCAGCGAGCTGATGAAGAACCATGCCAATGAAAATGTGCGTGCCTTCTTCGAGCAAAAGGCGCCCAGCGAATGAGTGAAGCATTTGCTTTTTTGAATGACATAGTTGATTACGGACCACAAATTCTCAGCGGTCTGATCAATACTCTCATACTGGCGGGCACCATCTCAGTCACCGGCTTACTAGCTGGCATCCTTATTTTTCGACTCACGTTGAGCGATAACGAAATCATTCGCAAAAGCACTGCGCGCTACATCTCGTTCTTTATCGGTACCCCTTTGATAGTACTGCTGTTCTTGATGTACTACGGATTACCGCAATGGGGCATCAACTTTTCACCCTTTACCATTGCCGTCATTGGCTTCACTCTGAATATTGCAGCCTATAACTCACGCTATCTTAGTGCAGCCTATAACGGCATTGATCAACACCAACTGATGGCCGCATCTGCACAAGGCTTTTCTTCCCGACAGATCTTCACCCTTATTATTTTGCCGCAAACGCTACGGCGGGCTATTCCAGGTCTAACCAACCAGGTAGCGCTGAACATCAAAGACAGCTCAATTGCCTTCTTGATTCAATACGTCGATTTCTTTGCACAAATGCAAGAACAGGCCTCTCTGAATTTTCAATACCTCAAGGTTTATGCTGTAACTGGTGCAGTTTATCTATTGCTGGTTTCGCTGGTGATTTTCGCTAGTAAGCGCCTCGAAACCCGCTATGCGATTCCACATTGACCCACAAAAACTTGGCCAAAGCCGAGTTTTACTTTTGTAGCTGGATGATTACTCAGTGGATAAACGGCTTAAGATATTGCCGCTCTAAAACGGACAGACGATAGTGACATTAGCGATTCTAGCGTCACTATCGTCTGAGTTGTCAAACGCCTAAAGCTTAGCTACTAAAGAAACCTCAGCAACTAACCCCTTACAAGGCAAACTCAAGACTGAGGTTACCGCACGCATAGTCTTCATCATTTAACTAGCCTCAGCGCTGGCAGTACCAAAAGCGATTGCCTTGAGTTTTTCAATTGCATCACGCAGACGACCCGCCTCTTCAAACTCGAGATTACGTGCATGTTCATACATCTGTTGCTCCAGCTTTTGTACGCGCTTGATCGCTAACGCTGGCGTCAAGCCACCGTACTCAACACTTTCTTCAGCCAGCTCTTTCAGATCACGTTGCTCATGCTCGTCATACTTAGAATTTGCACCTTCCATGACATTACTGATCTTTCTCTCGATCCCTTTCGGTGTAATACCATGATCTTCATTAAAGGCTACCTGCTTCTGTCGTCGCCGATCGGTCTCTTCCATTGCCCGCTGCATCGAGCCGGTGATCTTATCGGCATAGAGGATCGCCTTACCGTTTAAGTTACGTGCCGCACGCCCAATAGTCTGAATCAAAGAGCGGTCGGATCGGAGAAAGCCTTCTTTATCAGCATCTAAAATCGCCACCAAAGAGACTTCAGGGATATCTAAGCCTTCTCTTAATAGATTAATCCCAACCAACACATCAAACACACCCTTACGTAAGTCTCGCAGGATCTCTACGCGCTCAACAGTATCAATATCTGAATGCAGATAACGTACACGCACACCATGCTCACCTAAGTAATCGGTTAAGTCTTCTGACATCCGTTTGGTCAATGTTGTAATCAGCACACGCTCGTCTTTGTTCACGCGTTCATGGATTTCAGAAAGGACATCATCGACCTGACTGGTTACGGGGCGCACCTCAACGACCGGATCGATCAAGCCGGTTGGGCGTACTACCTGCTCTACCACCTGTGACGATTTCTCAAATTCATGAGCGCCGGGGGTCGCTGAGATATAGATCGTTTGTGGTGATATATGCTCAAATTCAGCAAACTTTAACGGTCGATTATCCATCGCTGATGGCATTCGAAAACCATAGTTAACCAAGGTCTCTTTGCGTGACCTATCACCCTTATACATGCCGCCAAACTGCGGTACTGAGACATGGCTTTCATCGATTAGCATCAAGGCATTGTCTGGTAGGTAATCTAGGAGGCAAGGAGGTGCCTCACCATCAGCGCGACCACTCAGGTAACGCGAGTAGTTTTCAATGCCTGAGCAATAGCCTAGCTCTTGTAACATCTCTATATCGAAACGTGTGCGCTGCTCCAGACGCTGGGCCTCGACTAGCTTATTGGCTGTACGCAGATGATCTAAATGTTCAGTCAGTTCTTGTTTAATCGAGTCGATCGCCTCAAGGATGACATCACGCGGTGTTACATAATGCGATTTTGGATAGATTGTGAGTCTCGGGACACGTCGTAGGGTCTCACCTGTCAACGGATCAAAATAACTGAGTTGCTCTATCTCTTCATCGAATAATTCAATGCGGATCGCCTCGCGCTCAGATTCAGCAGGATGCACATCAATCACATCACCACGGACACGGAAATTACCACGTTTTAATTCGACATCATTGCGCGTGTATTGCAGCTCTACCAAGCGCTGCAGGATTTGCCGCTGATCGGTGATATCACCACGATCTAGATGCATCACCATACCTAGATAAGAACGTGGATCACCTAAGCCATAGATCGCTGATACGGTAGCAACAATAATCGTGTCTTTACGTTCAAATATGGCCTTAGTCGCAGATAATCGCATCTGTTCGATATGATCATTGACCGAAGCATCTTTCTCAATGAATGTATCACTCGCCGGCACATAGGCCTCAGGCTGGTAATAATCGTAATAAGAAACAAAGTACTCTACTGCGTTACGTGGGAAAAATGCCTTCATCTCACCATAAAGTTGTGCTGCCAAGGTCTTATTCGGCGCCATTAAGATTGCTGGACGCTGCACATTGGCAATGACATTTGCGATGGTAAAGGTCTTTCCAGAGCCGGTTACGCCCAATAATATCTGATGCGCCAAGCCATCTTCTAGGCCCTCGATCAACTTCTCAATCGCCTGCGGCTGATCACCTGCAGGCTGGAACGGGGATTCAATCTTAAATTCTTTAGCCATATTCTTATCGATTTCGTAAAAATGCAGTATGATTCCTGCTGCATTGCGGTTTACACAACTTTAGGACACCTACGTCATTGAACATCAAACTAGCCTCTCGTGTTGGCAGAATCAAACCCTCTCCGACCCTCGCCGTCACCGCTAAAGCGGTTCAGCTACGACAGCAGGGTGTCGACGTTATCAACCTCGCCGCTGGTGAGCCTGATTTTGATACGCCAGAGAACATTAAGGCCGCTGCACACCGTGCAATGCAGGCCGGTAAGACCAAATATACACCGGTTGCAGGCACTGCCAGCCTGAAACAAGCCATCATCAACAAGTTTGAGCAAGACAACAAGCTTAGCTATAGCAATAAAGAGATCTTAGTCTCTAATGGTGGTAAACAAAGTTTCTACAATCTGTGCCAAGCACTGATTGATAAAGATGATGAAGTCATCATCCCTGCACCTTACTGGGTATCCTATCCCGACATGGTGTTATTAGCCGATGGCACACCAATCTTCATACAAGCAGGGCAAGAACAGCAGTTCAAGATCACTGCCGACCAACTCGCAGCGGCGATTACCCCACGCACTAAGCTCTTTGTTATTAATAGCCCATCTAACCCGACTGGTGTTTGTTATAACAAGACTGAATTAATAGCGTTAGCAGAAGTGCTAAAACAGCATCCTCAAATTTGGATTGCAACCGACGATATGTATGAGCATATCCTTTTCGGTCAGCGTGCGTTCGTTAATATCTTAAACGCCTGCCCAGAACTGAAAGATCGTACTATCGTTATGAACGGTGTTTCCAAGGCCTACTCTATGACCGGTTGGCGTATTGGCTATGCTGCAGGACCAGTAGAAATCATCGGCCCTATGAGTAATATCCAGTCACAGAGCACCTCAAACCCAAGCTCGATCTCACAAGAGGCTGCTGAGGAAGCGCTAACTGGACCACAAGGCTTTGTGCAGATGATGTCGAACGATTTTGAGCAACGACATAACTTTGTTGTCGATGGCCTGAATGCCATCAAAGGCGTCCATTGCACCCCTTCACAGGGTACTTTCTATTGCTTTGCTAATATCCAACAGGCTATCAGTGATCTTGATGGCATCAGCAATGATGTCGAATTTGCAACTTTCTTATTGGAAGAGTGTGGTGTTGCAGTAGTGCCCGGTAGTGCCTTTGGCCTAGAAGGTTATATGCGCATCTCATTTGCTAACTCACGCGACAATCTGACCGCAGCATTAGCAAAATTGAAAGCGGTATTGGGCTAGCAAGATTTAAGTCCGTAAAGACCCACAGATACGAGGGGCTAGTTGGTTCAACTAGCGATAGGAACTAACAGGGAAGAAATTGGCTCCTCGGGACGGGCTCGAACCGCCGACCTAGTGATTAACAGTCACCCGCTCTACCAACTGAGCTACCGAGGAACAAAGGAGCGGTGAATGGTACTGATCTAGATCAGCTGGGTCAATAATCAAAACTACCGCAAAGCAAATTAATAGTGTAAATTTAGTAAAAAAAAGCTACTATATACCTCAATTAGTTAATCTAATTAGAACTAAACGCTGGGAAATAGTAATACTTCCCCTAACGCTATCTAAAGAATATCTGGATGAATAATCTCTAAATTCTTCAGATCAAATAATACTAATCAAAAAATGCTAGATAAACCTAAATTCGAACATGCACTACAACACTGGAAACAGTCTGAAAAGCTACATCATCAGAAAAGTGCGCAGATACACCATAAGAAAAAAAAATCCAAGTCTTTGCTTGCAAGATTTGCTCGTAGAATAAAAAAACTAAAGAAGGCAAGCGTAAACTTTTTTCATCTATCTTTTTCATCGTGTAAGAAAATCGGTAAAAAAAAGGCACCTCTACCCCAGCCTTGCACATACAGAATGCATGTAAAAACCAGCACTAAAGAAAACCCACAGGTCTTGGCGGTTGTTATACATGCATTTTATTTCGATATATTCATACGCATACTAGAAAAAATAGCATCTATCAGTACGCCTTATACACTGTATATCACGACTCATCAGGGAATAGCACAGGAAGTATCATCGCATATGAAGTCATTAGGTCTAGACGCTCATATCGAGGTGTATAACAACAGAGGAAGAGACGTTCTGCCTTTCCTAAAAATCATTGATTTAATTAAGACCAATGAGCATCAAGTTATTTTAAAGTTACACACCAAAAAATCACCGCATAAAGGTTTTGATGAAGGACGCATTTGGTGTGACGACATGGTTGACCAATTACTAGAAAAAAGAATAGCTGGTGAAGCAATTAAGAACTTCATTACTTACCCTGCACTAGGTCTCATCGGCCCATCTAACCATCTATACCCCCTATGGCTTAAGGGGGGCACTAATACGCCGAAAGTCGAAGAACTAGCGAAAAAAATAGGCCACCAAGGTGATATCGGTCCACTGTCTTTTGTTGGTGGAACTATGTTTTATGCCAGAGTCAATATATTTGATCCATTACTAAAGCTAGATATCAAAGATACTGACTTTGAAGAAGAACCTATTCCCCTAGATGGCACTTTAGCCCATGTCATTGAGCGAGTTTTTGCACTTGCAGTAGATAAAGAGGGGTTAGAAACAGTCGACACTCAATTTATTAAGTCGTTGAATAATCAAGACGCCGTTTAACTACTTTCTCTATATTCAAAGTAAAAAATTCTATTGGTTCCCAAGCAAGCCGGCCTTGAATATCACTTCAATCAACTGCATCGCAATGATCATGTCTCATTAGTTAATTTCTCCAGTAGCGTTTCGCTTCTATTTTTGCTCAAAATACTCTGTTAAAGTATAACTTGAAATTTATAATTCATGTAAAACCTCACTTATTTAGAGCATTTCGCCAGATGAAAAACCTTCTTATTTTCTCCAGCTATTCGGCGGACGATTCGATACCACCTTATGTCTTACATTTACTCAAAAACATACAAAATAGCTGTGCGATCACTAAGACCATATTTGTTTGGACCGGACCAAAACTATCCCAGCTAACATACGAAGCCTTGAGAGCGAGCAACACTGAGATTGTTATCCGTGAAAATATTGGCTTTGACTTTGGTTCATACAAGTATGCCTTAGCTCGTGAGAACCCTCAAGAATCCGACTATGATGGGATATTTTTTGCCAATGATAGTGTCTACGGTCCCTTTAATAGCTTAAAGATAGCCGTAGCAGGCCATGAACTATTCGACATTTGGGGTATGACTGATAGCTGGCAACATACTTATCATTTGCAAACCTATTTCTTCTATATCAGAAATACTGCATTCCAAGAAATTCAATCATTCTTTCATCAATATGAAATTTACACTGATCACTCAGATATCGTCAAATATGGAGAAATGAAGCTAGCTCAGTGGTTTTTAAATCGTGGAAAAAAATTAGGCTGCAAATTCACAGTAGAAAAGATTGTTGCGCATCATTTAAGTGATAAACCAATTTTAAAATTGATCACTAGCCTAAAGTTGATTTTTTCATCCTTCAAAAAATCTAAGCAAGTATTTTTAGACTTTAGCCCAACGAAGAAACTATGGAAAAGCTGTCTGCACGAAGGATCGCCCTTTATTAAACGCAAACTATTGGTTGAGAAGAAAAACTATAAGCACCATAAAGAAGAGTGGATCCAAGCGATAAACCCTGGGTATGAAGTCGCAACACAACTTGCATATGAATCCGTGACTATCGAGCGTGCAAGAAAAGCCAAATAAACCTTAACCTCAGTTAGTGATCAATTTGGCATTTTTAAAATCCACTCCCAAGCAGTCCTCGTGTGACAAGATGGTTTTTTTGAATGGCCCATTCAATACCTAGCCCAGCCTCAACACAGTAATACCGTGTCGCCCGATAAACTAGCTCAGTAAGCACCGCTAAAAAAGATGGCTTACATAAAGTGATCGAACTCAGCTTATTTGAAACAATCCATTTTTTTTAGATAAGCTTTAAATGCAGCTCCCACTTCGGGGTGCTTTAAACCGTATTCTAAAGTGGCCTGTAGATATCCTAATTTACTACCACAGTCATAACGCCGTCCTTCAAATTCATAGGCATAAACCGATTCCTGTTGTAGTTGTTTCGCAATCGCATCAGTTAGTTGAATCTCACCACCTGAACCTGGCTGGGTTTCTTCCAACATCTCAAAAATCGAGCTTTCTAAAATATAACGCCCCACCACAGCTACATTAGAGGGAGCATCTTCTGGTTTTGGTTTTTCCACCAACCCAGATAGTTTCCATAAGCGGTCTTTTGTATTTTGACCTGCAACAACGCCATAATTTTTTACATCCTCTAAAGGCACTTTTTGCACCCCAATAACACCACTCTGCTCTTTTTCATACACCTCAACCATCTGCCGCAAACAACTCTTATCACCACCATCAATAAGGTCATCCGCAAGAATAATAGCAAAGGGCTCATCACCAACTACTGACTTACTACACAAAACAGCATGCCCCAGACCCAAGGCTTCAGATTGGCGAATATAAATACATGAAATTTCTGGCGGCAGAATATGCTGTACTTCAGCTAGCCGGTCTAACTTACCACTGGCTTCTAATTCAGACTCAAGCTCATACGCTTTATCGAAGTGATCAGGAATTGCACGTTTGTTACGGCCAATGATAAAAATTAAGGTATCAATACCAGCATTCACTGCCTCTTCCGCCGCATATTGAATTAAGGGCTTATCAACAATGGGGAGCATTTCTTTCGGGTTGGCTTTGGTCGCGGGTAAAAAACGCGTACCCAACCCTGCTACTGGAAAGACCGCTTTACGAACTTTTTTCATGGCTATTAGACTCAGAGGCATAGTAATAAGAATCAGCTTATTAACTATATATGAATCCCTTAAAAATAGCAGGATTTAGAGTTAAACCCTGCTACTTAATCGCCTGAATTATCTAGCTTAATTACTCGGTAATCGTCTCTACCACGATCAAATCTTTATTCAGCTCTAATGTCGAAATACCAATACCGCGCACCTGCAACAACTGATCTATATCATGATATTCACCATGCTCATCACGGTAGTCAACAATAGCCTGCGCCTTCACCATACCGACCTGCTGAAGATTTTCAGCAATCTCTTCAACGTTAGCTTGATTAATATTAATCGGCTGAGCTTGAATGCTGACAGCTCCCAGACAGAGGGCTAAACATAACAGTAAGGTTTTACCTATTCTCATCATTATTCTCCGAAGTTATCGATCGAAAGATACAATGTGAGCCTTACGGCTCAACACAAGAACAGTTTAGGTAGAGTGAAACTAGTCGGTAAGACGCGACAGTGCGTTACGCACTAGTGAACGCGGTATAGAATTTCATTAGTGCAGCTTGTGGATCTTGCGAGCGTGTAATTGGCCTGCCGACAACGATATGCGACACACCAACTGTTTGCGCTTGTTCAGGTGTAAAGATGCGATGTTGATCATCCTTAGCATCCTCTGGCAACCGTATACCCGGCGTCACGGTTAAAAACTCAGCCCTATTTTGAGCACGAATAGCAGCCACCTCTTGTGCCGAACAGACCACGCCATCACAGCCATGATCAGCAGCCATAGTTGCCCAATGATCAACCACTTCTGGAATCTTTCCAGCAACACCAATCTGATGCAACGTATCTTGATCCATCGAGGTCAATACAGTCACCGCAATCAGCAATGGCGCTGGTCCGGTAGCTTGACGATCTAAGGCCTCACGTGCAGCTGTAATCATCTTTGGCCCTCCTGAAGCATGGATGTTAACCATCCAGACACCCAGCTTGCTGGCAGCCGCACAGGCGCTGGCCACTGTATTCGGAATATCATGAAATTTAAGATCAAGAAAAACACGGAACCCTTGTGAAACCAAAGCTTCAACCAAGGCTGGACCTGCTGCAACAAAGAGCTCAAAACCAACTTTTAATGCACAGTACTTGGGCTCAAGTTGACGCACAAAGGTAAGCGCTGATTCTGCATCGGCAAAATCTAAAGCGACAATGACGTAATGATCTTTGGGGAGAGAACTATCTGACATCTGAACTGGCGTTTCCTAGAATTAAAACTGTCCAGTTAGCATGAATTAGCTTGGATCTTTCTTCAAGCCGTTATTGACGCGTTCGCGCAATTCTTTACCTGGCTTAAAATGTGGCACATATTTTTCGGTAAGTGTGACATTCTCGCCACTCTTTGGATTGCGTCCAACACGGGGTGGACGAAAATGTAATGAAAAACTACCAAATCCACGAATTTCGATACGCTCTCCCGATGAAAGCGCATGACTCATTTGCTCAATCATGCTTTTCACCGAAAGTTCGATATCTTTATGCTGCAGGTGCCCCTGCTTCTGAGCGATTTTCTCGATTAATTCTGATTTAGTAATCACGTT
>Ga0228674_1000585_pt1 | contig 24759 bp, 29 predicted proteins | sample 1D_rmetaG_FD_189054 | JGI IMG/M metagenome (GOLD analysis project Ga0228674, IMG submission 189054) | Seawater microbial communities from Monterey Bay, California, United States - 1D_r | ecosystem: Environmental > Aquatic > Marine > Coastal | place: USA: California | collected 2016-09-26
AGGCTTGAATTACATATTAGTAATATTTGCAACTTAAAATGTTTAACTTGCCAGCCTGAAGATAGTTCAGCGTTCCTAACAGAAACATCTAAGATAAGAAATATCCCAATTTCAAATTTAGATTATCAGCTGTCTCAAGATAAAATTAACAATTTGCTATCAGATATCACAGAACGAAATATTGACATTCTAGACCTTAGGGGCGGAGAGTCAATGATGATTCCAAAAATAAAAAACATACTATTAGAAAAGAATGTTAGTAATATTCGAGAACTACGGATACAAACAAACGGAACAGTGTACGATGACACTTGGGGAGAAATATTTTCAAAATTTGAAAAAGTTGAAGTGCATTTAAGTATTGATGCGTATGATAAGGACAATCATTATATTAGATATCCAGCAGAATGGTCATTAATTGAGTCTACTGTTACTAAATTAAAAAAGATTCCTAATGTTAACTTATGTCTAAATACTGTTGTTAGTAATTTAAATTTGTTAGTATTACCTAAATTATTTGACTGGGCTATAAAAAACAATATAAGTGTACACTTAACAACGTTATTTTATCCTGAGATATATAGATATACAAATTTACCTCAACAGTTATTAACAAAATCTCTCAATGAGATTTCTAAATATTCAGAAAAGTTTAATGAAGAACATATACTAAATCAGATAACAGCATTAGTTAATCATAATATCAGCAATTTAGATCTTTGGGAAGATTTTTGTATTGAAGTATCGCAAAGAGATAATTACAGAAACAATAGTATTTTCAAAATATTACCACAATTAACCGAGTACTGGACAGATGCCAAAAAAGCCTAACGAAACAGACTTAGACTACAAACGCAGAGTAATTGACATCAAGTCAGAAAGCTTCTGTGGTGCTAAATGGTACAATGCTACTATATGGTTAGGTAGTGGACAAACTACTAGTTGCCACCATCCCTTACCGCACGCTATTGATCTTGAAGCTATTAAAACAAATCCATCAGCGTTACACAACACTGTTGAAAAGAAAGAACAGCGTAGACAGATGCAGACAGGTGAACGACCTAAAGGCTGTGAGTACTGTTGGAAGATTGAGGACATGGGCACTGATAAGATATCAGACCGTGTAGATAAAACTAGAATATACACAGATGAGGAATTAAATGATGCCTACACTAAGCCTTGGACACAAGATGTTAACCTTAGAACTTTGGAAATTGCTTTTGATAGGACTTGCCAGTTGGCTTGTAGTTATTGCAATCCCGCTTTTAGTAGTAGTTGGGTTAGGGACATTAAAAAGCATGGTAGTTATACCAAGTTGGCTAGTGATGGTCGCAATCATTTTACTCACGTTCACGATAGCAGTCAGCTTTATACTATCCATGATCATAATCCTTACGTTGAGGCCTTCTTCAAGTGGTGGGAATCCGATCTTCACAAGACCTTAACTGAACTGCGTATCACAGGTGGTGAACCATTAATGTCTGGATATACTTGGCAACTGTTTGATTGGTTTAAAACTAATAGAGGTAAATCAAAAACACGTATAGCAGTTAATTCAAATTTGGCTTTAGAACAAGATAAAATAGATAGACTGTTAGAGGCCGCTGAAGATGTTGACTTAGACATATACACATCAAACGAAGCAACACACAGTCATGCAGAATATATTAGAGATGGACTAGATTACGATCAATGGCTCGCAAATGTCAAATACTTGTTAGATAGTAAAAAACTACGTGGGCTTCACGTAATGTGTACAGTGAACGCTCTGTGCTTGATTAGACTACCTTATTTGCTGAAAAAGATAGTTGAACTTAAACAACAATACGGACAAGACGCAATTAATTTTACGCTAAATATTCTGCGTTTTCCTAGTTTCCAATCAGCACTGGTACTACCTAAAGAGTTTAGATCAGCACAGGCAAATAGATTAAATATATTTAAAGCAAACTATGGCGAACACTTACACGAGTTTGAACGCAATCACATAGAACGTTTAGTTGACTATTTGAACATAGTAGAAACTCCGCATTCAGAGGCATTTGAAATGCCTAAACTGTTAAATGACTTCAAAGAATTTTATAAACAATATGATGAACGTAGAAATAAAAACTTTACAGAAACGTTTCCAGAATTAGAAGAGTGGTATAATGGCTTATAACTATAACTCAAGTGAACCAGTAAAGATTAGTTTAGATAAACTCAATGATAGAGAAAAGTTTCTATTAACAGAGTCTAAAACATTTTGTATGTATCCTTGGATTCATTTACACGCATACCCAACAGGCGATGCTTATCCTTGTTGTCATGCAGAGATGCCAGAAAAGGTAGGCAACTGTCAATCACAACCAATGAAGGAAATATGGTCTGGCGATAAAATGAAACAGCTACGTGAAGACATGCTAAATGAACGTGAAAACCCAGCATGCACTAGATGTTATGAACAAGAGGATGCTGGTTTCTTTAGTGGACGTAAGAGTGCTAACAAACATCATGGACATCATATTAAAAAAGGCACAGACATAGATCCACCTTTTGAAATGACATATTGGGATATACGCTTTAGTAATTTATGTAATCTATCATGTCGCTCATGTGGTCATATCTTTAGCTCAAGTTGGTATCAAGATCAAGTTAAACTAGCAGGCGAGGGTTGGGGGAAAAGTAATAAACCGTTGTTCTGGGCAGGCAGACATGAAACAGATATGATCGAACAGTTAATGGAACATTTAGATTATGTAGAGCAAATATACTTTGCTGGTGGCGAGCCGTTAATGATGGACGAACACTATGTGATCTTAGAAGAATTAGAAAAGCGTAAACGTTTTGATGTTAGATTAATATATAACACAAATTTTACTAAAACAAAATTAAAAGATCGTTATGTATTTGACTACTGGCGTAAGTTTGATTCAGTAGCAGTAGGAGCAAGTTTAGACGCAATGGGGCCACGTGCTGAATTCATACGTAAAGGAACAAAGTGGTCAGAAGTAGAAGCTAATAGAAAACTGATGATAGAACAATGTCCTAATGTAGACTTTTATATTAGTCCCACACTGTCAATACAAAATGCGTTACATTTGCCTGACTTTCACAAAGAGTGGGTAGACAAAGGATTAATCAAACCACAAGATCTAAATGTTAATATCTTGCAAGATCCTGATTGGTTACGGGTCGATATTGCACCGCAGTCATACAAAGATAAGATCAAAGCCAAGTATGAAGAACACTTACAATGGTTACGTCCGTTAGATAAACTTAATAGAGCAACTGTTGGATTTGAATCAGCACTAAACTTTTTAGAAACAGATAATACACATTTACTTCCTAAGTTTTGGGAGCGGATGCAAGGTTTAGATAAGATAAGAAACGAAGATATATTTGACGCTATACCGGAGTTATATGAAATACGAATCAATAATTAAATCATTATCTTTACAGTACACTGCTCACACGGTTGATTGCACTCAAAGTTTAGTTAAGCAATTAAGTAGTATACAGAAAGAAACATACGAAAACAACGAGCGTATCGTAGTTTCAATGCCTGACATTACAAAACTAAACGATTTACAAAATATCGTTAACAGTTTAGATATTAGTAATTTTTTCGTTATGATAATAACTGAAGATCAAAATGTTGTTAACGAGATTGAACGAGTAACTAGTGAACTTAGTTATGACCCTATACCTTTTACTGCGGTACTAGTCACCGGGGACGAATATAAAATAATTAAACAAAAAAAGCAAGAGACTAAACACAACACTAGGCAAGGTAGAATAGAAAGTCTTAACTTGCCTAATGAAAACTTTTGTGTGTTACCGTGGGTAGCATTAGAAATACAACCAAACGGTAGTCACGCTGTTTGTTGTTTAGCCGAACAACCAGTTAAGGATGAAAAAGGAAATACATTAACAGTTAGGAATTCAACAATAGATCAAATCTTAAAAGCTGATAGCTTGACTAAGTTGAGGCGTGATTTTTTAGCAAATAAAAAACCAAGTACTTGTGCTAAATGTTGGAGGGTAGAGGATAGCGGGGGAACTAGTAAACGTATTCATTCTCTAGACAGGCTAAAACACTTAGGTATTGCTAATCAAACATGGACCGAAGATCGTAAAGAACTTATGATGTTTGATCTTAAAGTTGGCAATATATGTAATTTAAAATGTCGTATATGTGGAAGTTATTCATCAAGCCAAATTGCTACAGAAGAGTTACCTAAGAAAGATAAGAAAAAGAGTTTTAGTTATAAAATGATTGAGCAAGGTCGTTGGCCAAGAGAACAAGATCATTTTTGGGAAAATATTGTAAGCTATAGTAAAGAAATACGTTACTTAGAGTTTACTGGCGGTGAACCTTTTTTAATTAAGGAACATTTTACATTTTTACAACAGTTAGTTGATCTAGGCATTGCAGGACAAATTGAAATACACTATAACACAAACGGAACACAGTATCCAGAAAAAGCTATTGAGATATGGCGACATTTTAAGTTGATTGAAATTGCATTTAGTATAGATGATGTTGACGAACGTTTTGAGTATCAACGTAAAAATGCTATCTGGAGTGAAGTAAATGAAAACATACAAAAATATAAGCAGTTGAAGAACAAATTAGGTAATATACATTTACAAGTATGTTCCACTGTTAATGTGTTTAACGTACTATACTTAGAACATCTTTCTAAGTGGATTGACCAACAGCAATTTGATAATGTCTATTGGAACATGTTGCACGATGAACCATCTGTGAGTATTAGATCTTTACCTGAATCAACAAAGAAGATAGTGCAGGAACACCTAGAATCAGTTGATGTAACTCCATTCCATCGTAAACACTTTGATGACTTTATTAAATTTATGAACAATGGCGAATCATGGAATAATAAAGCTCTGTTAGTAAAAATTAAAAGCAAGGACTTAGTACGTAAAGAAAACTTATGGGACCACCATTCAGAACTAGCAGAGGCAATAGGCTATGAGCGATAAAAATATATTGTGGGCATTCGGAGATAGTTATACATTTGGTCATGAACTGAGTGACAGTCCTACAAATGTAGAACCTCCCCATAGCCATTTAACATACTCAGCACTAGTAGCAAAACATTTAGGCTACGACTATAAATGTCTAGCTACGGGCTACTATGCTAACAATGCAATATGTAGAACTATTATTGAGAATATCAATAACATTAAGCAGGATGACTTAGTGCTAGTGATGTGGACTTTCCCTATTCGTCGTGAATTTATGTTAGATAATGGACTAGTAACAATTGGTAGAGAAGATGATCATGAATTTGCTAAACACTATATCAAATACTGTGATCTAGATGATGGTACCATGTTTAACTTAACGTTAAAGGATATTTACACAGCACAGGCATTGTTACAAAATCATAATTATCTATTTCTAAATACAGTTACAGAGATTTCACAGAAACTTATCAATCGAGATGAATGGAGTTCTCCATTGGCAGAACGTATTAATTTAGATCGATGGATTATACTAGATGACGGTTTAGGATTTCACGAATGGAGTGAACAGCAGTTAGGGGTTAAATATAACGGACATCCATTAGAACCAGCACACCAATTACTAGCAGAGAAGATAATTGAAACAACCAGATAAAAAACCAGAAACATTATGTATGGCTCCTTGGACTCATACTTACCTAAGCCCACAGACTGAACGTAGAATGTGCTGTGCTAGTCGTGAGGACGCACAATCATTTGAACAGTATATAGATACCAAAGAAGGTACAGGTGAATATCAGCCAATTACTCTACACAAACATTGGAATTCAGACCATATGAAATCAGTGCGTAAACGCATGATGGCTGGAGAAACCTTAAAGGAATGTGCCGTATGTAACGATAAGCTACTGAACACAGATGTTTACCGTAGTTATTTCAATCACTTGTTCTCTAGTAAATACTATGCAAAGATATGGGAGTCCACAGATGCAGATGGCTACACTACAATGGAGCCTGTGTCGTGGGATTACCGCTTTAGTAACCTTTGCAATTTCAAGTGCCGTACCTGTGGAGATATGTTGTCCAGTGCTTGGGAGTCAGAACAAAGACAGCATAACATGATTAACTGGCATAATCCTAAGAACAATTGGATGAAGCCAGAAGTCAAGAAGGATATCGAGAAGTTTCAAAGCACACAAATTGAGCAAGAGTTTGCTCAAGCAGTAGAAGAACATAGAATAGAAGAAGTCTACTGGGTAGGTGGTGAACCTTTAATGTATGAGCAACACTGGACATACATGAATCGAATTATCCAACTAGGTGACGGAGCAAATGTATATGCAAGATACAACACTAACCTCAGTCGAGTGGTTCATCGTGGTATTAGCCTCTACCGTGACATTTTACCTAATCTTCGTGATTGGCAAATATGTGCGTCAATTGATGGCACTGAAGAGATTGGAGAATACATTAGAACAGGTCTCAAATATAATAAATGGCTTGAAAATTATGATCAAGCAGTTGAGACAGCAAATACGAGCCGCCAGGTTCGTATCGACTTTACTGCGACACTACCAGGACTCTTCGAAATCAAAAACATCCAAGAGCTCGCAGAAAAAACAGGGACCGAAGTCCTCGCAAAAGTAATATTCAGTTTTACGCCAGACATTATTCTAAGTCCGCTGGCACTTCCTAAAGAATTATTAGACCCATGGGTAGACGAGATTGTAAATACACTGCCCAATGGTGCTATGCGTGATGTAATGCTACAATTAAAAAATAGACCTACATTTGCAGAGCAATGGCCAGATCAGTATGAACAAGGTCTTATTAAAGGCAAGCAACGGATATTACAGCTAGAGCAAATACGTAACGACAAATTAACTCTGCGTGATATATTATCAAATAGACAATCAGTATTAGAATGGTGGGATTCAATTGGAAGTTAAAGTTACACTACGTAATCCGTTAAACAAACAGGACAAGCTCAGCTACTATATTGATGTTGATAATCATCAGATGTCACAAGACTGGATTAGCAGTCTTAAAGAAATACTTAAACGTGATCAATACTTAGAAAAGAATTATTGCTTCATGGGCTGGCCACATTCTTCACGTAGTTTAGAATACCTCTGTGACGAACTAAACAAAACAATATTCCAAATTAATCAGTTTAACTTTAGTGGTGCATGGGCAAGGGCCGGGCTACCTAAGTATGCTATATTTGAATGGTTTCATCCTAACACTGTACGCTTTCCTATCGAATACGGAATACCCGGAGTGCCAATTGGTGATGAGTATGACGGGGGACTATATGAAGTTGACTATGTCGGCCTTGGTCCTAAACATGAAGTAATGAATCAATTACACAATCACTTTGAACGACTACAAGGCACAGTAGAAAACCCAAGTCCTTACTATCAACACGCTGACTACGAAACTAAGTATGCTATCAGACAGTTAAACAACTTATGTCACGAAATGGAAAACATAATACTAAGCCAACGGCATGCTGTGGTATCACCTGAATGGGTAAGACCTAGTCAGATAACTACCTATTTTGGAGTTAAGAGGCATGAACTAACAGACGAGCATAGACAAGGATTTCTAACTAACGGCTACGACAGAGAGTTTGGGCATGTTTATATGCACTGGACACAGATAGGTAAAACTCTGTTTGAAGTTTTTCGTGATGAGGGTGCACCAGACTTAGACGAAGCAACCTGTGAAGCAATAACTCACTTGCAATACTACTCGGGAGAGTTTGATATAGAGTGGGCCAAAGATGTAGTTAGAAACAAAAACTGCCCGTGGCATGATGAAGAACAATTACAGTTTGAAAATTGGTTACTTAAAAATGGATTTGATCCAAAAGATCCTAAGCTAAGTTTAGGATACTTACACCTAGGAAAGATTAACTTTAAAAAAAGTTTTCATACAACAGATATGAAACAGATTTGGAACATCATGAGTAGATACTTAGATATATACAGTATTGAAGTTGATGGAGTTACTGCAACATATGATTATTGTTGGAGTGATATTGATTATAAACAACAACAGATTGCTAGACTAAAACCAGGATACGATTATCAAAATGAAATGGCTAAGAAACTTAATAAACAAGATTAAACTAGAATTACGTTATCGTAAAAAACTAAAAGAATTAAGGAAGAAGGATCCTTTTATATACAAATGAGCGATAAAGACATTAAAAACATAAAGTTACAAAGTCCGTGTATTGGAGTATGTAGTCAAAATCCAGATTCTGGTAGTTGCTACGGTTGTCAACGTACACTAGATGAGATTGATGGATGGGACGACTTATCAGATCCAGAAAAGATTGCACTGTTTGATGAATTAGAAAAGAGACGCGATGAGTTATTTGGGGATTAGTGCAGGCTTTCACGATGCTGGTATAGCATTGATAGACTACAGTGGCGACATAGTGTTAGCTAGTCATAGCGAACGTTATTCAAAAAATAAAAACGATCTAAACTTACATGCAGATCAATTTAAAGAATTCGAATACAGTAGACTGCACACAGTTAGTTACTATGAAAGACCTTGGGTTAAACAGCTAAGGCAGTTTCGTGCCGGGCAAGGTATAGATCTAAGCAAACTAACAATGAATCAGATAATAAAACAGCAAGTATCTGAAGACGTGTATCGCAGTATTAAAATGGTCCCACAAGAAACACATAATCACCATAAGTCACATGCGGCCGCCGGATTCCAAACAAGTCCTTATCAAGATGCAACAGTGGTAGTTATAGATGCCATAGGTGAGTTTGATACTATTACAATATGGCATGCTGAGTATGACGAGCTAGGATATGCCAAGTATAAAAAATTATGGGGACAAAAGTATCCGCACTCGATTGGATTATTTTATTCAGCAATGACCAAACGTGCAGGACTAAGACCGTTAGACGAAGAATACATTTTAATGGGAATGGCCGCATACGCAATGCCTAAATTTAACATGATAGATGATTTTGTTTTAGACAAATCAGAAATAAAATTTAAAGACAACCTGCATCTAGGGTGTGATAATTATGCTCCTACAATGACAGAGTTTGAAATAGCGGCATCAGCACAGAGCATTATCGAAACACTGTTGCATGAAGTTATGGCTCGTGCAAAACAAATAGGTCGTAGCAACAACTTAGTCTACATGGGCGGAGTTGCTTTAAACTGTCTGGCTAATGAACATATTGGTGCTTACTTTAAGAACATTTGGATTATGCCTAATCCAGGTGACTGTGGTTCAGCACTTGGTGCCGCGGCTCTAGCATTTGGTAAAAGAGTAAACTGGAAACATCCTTACCTGGGCACTGATATACCTGGTGAGTATCCTGTTAACGCTGTGCTGGATGAATTGTTTAATACTAAGATAGTAGGAGTAGCAAGCGGGCGTGCAGAGTTTGGTCCACGAGCTTTAGGAAATAGATCATTGTTAGCTGACCCAAGAGGTCCTGAGGTAAAAGATAAAGTAAATGAAATCAAACGTAGACAAAAGTTTAGACCTTTTGCACCTATAATATTAGAAGAGTTTGTTGACGAGTATTTTGAAATGCCTACCGGATTCCCTACTAGTCCTTATATGCAAACAGTTGCTCGATGTAAACATCCAGAGGATTTTCCTGCTATAATACACAAAGACGGAACTAGTCGTGTGCAAACAGTTCCTAAAGATTCTGAATCAGGTGTAAGACAACTGTTAGAGAAATGGATGACATTAACAGGTTGCCCTATGCTGGTTAATACAAGTCTAAATATCAGAGGCGAGCCAATGGTCAATGATAGAGTTGACGCTGATCGTTTTGAAAAGCTATATGGAGTTAAGGTCTGTAGTTAACTTTCTCAATCTGGAACCTTTAATATTCTCTAGCACTACTCTATTTGCCATTAAACGATCAGAGCATTGTTGATACATATCGTGAGCAGTATCTAAATCTATACTTGCAAGATCTTGTGCTAGTCCCATAACAGCTTCAAATCGTTCTTGGGTGTTTTCTATATCATCATAACTTTCATCTATTATATTATCAAAGGTATGGTATCCTAGTTCACGCAAGTGCTTTAAGTGATGATATTCTGCTACACAGATAAATGGTTGACAGTACAGAATTGGCTTCCAAGTTTTCTCAGTCATGCTCTGTCCACCACTACCGTCGATGTCAATAAAACTTTCTAAGACAAAATTAAAGTAACTGTCCTGATACATGTCATCTGTTAACACTGAATAGTCATTACGCTGTTCGCTAGTTAACGAGTCTACATAAAAAGGTCCAGCTTTGATAAACTCTTCACCTAGCTGGTCTTGGTCTGCTAAAAACTCGTCATATAAGTCAATACCCGAGTAATCATTATGCTGATGTAGCTGTTCTTGGCAGTAACTAAAATAACCATTCTTATCTAGTCCTTTTTGCCACAGATTACTCATGAATATTCTTCGTTCTAGCTTGTCTATCCTACATAAGGCCATATAATGCTTGCTACGACGCTTAAAATGCGTCAAAGACGCCTTTTTAAAGTCAACAGATCGTTGAAACAAGTACTCTACTTCAGGCCAATACCAAGTATATTCGTACTGATCTGCTACTGAATTACCCGATACAAATGCTACATTATAGTAGTTGTGTTTGTTGCATAGTTCTTGAATACGTTTGTCTATGTATTGTGGATTATCTGCTTCTTGATAAAAGAATACTATCTTAAGATTGTTTTTAAATACTAAAGGATTTAATAGTTCAAAATAGTCTACGGTATGATCAAACCAACTTACTGTGACAGGATACCACGCACCTTCTCGTGCTTCGTTGGTATGCTTAACTTCAACATCAATCTTTGATTCTTTGAGATAATAAAATATCTTTGGGTAGTCTAAGAACGGTGACTCCGTAGTAAAGTTATCACCAACACACTGCTCTGGTCGTAGACCGTTAGGCAAAGGCCTACCTCGATCAGCAAAATTATCAACTGCTAAAGTAATCATCTACTTCATCTAACATTACTATTAGTTCTCGCCATAATATACTCTCAAACTCACCTTTATAAAAATGCTCATGATTGTATCTTATTATAGGTATACACTGCTCCCACATTTTTTGTTTTTCTGCTTGTGTTTGGCTGTCTAGGTCTTTCATTAGTTTTCCAATAGCCTGATATCTTTCCTGATCATCTTCCATAAAGTCATAACTCTCGTCCCATACACTTCCGAATGACATAAATCCGTAACGCCTTAGGTATGCTAAACTAAACGCTGGAGCAGTTAGTACAAATGGCATTTGCATTGCAATAGGTTTGAATGTTTTTTCAGTTAAGTGATGTCTTCTACCAGTACCAATTGTTTCTGTTACATGATAAAATAAACTTTCACAACACTCTTCAATTTGTGTTAGGTTATAACTAGACATCATTTGGGTGTCTTCATTATTAAATGTTCTTGGTAGGTCAGCATTTTTAAAAACGTGTGTGATGTCTGGACATTGTTTGGACAGTGATCCTGCAATATCCATTATGTCAATTCCCTCTACGGGACAGACTTTAGGTGCTGATATATGATTATGCCATAAATTATTTTTAAGCATGTGATACAGCATAAACACACGATGCTGACGTTTGCCACCTATAATACGATTAGGCGATATAAATGTTTTATTAATAGTACGTTCAGATGGTCGCGGAATATGAAATGATCTATTGAATCCTCTGTACCAATCCAAGGCCGCCCAACCATGAAAGAAATAATAAAACTGTTTACCTCCTAGTTTCTCTTGTGCCCATTTGACATGGTCACTGTTACTTTCGCTAGTTATCATTGCAAACTTTTTATGACCGCAATATTCTTTTATTTTATTAAATGTAGGTTCGTGTACTTCAGGATGAATAGGCTCCTGGTCAAACAGATACAGATAATTTCCCTCACGCTCGTCTCCGTTAATATATACTTGTATACTATCAGGATCACTGGCACCAAATGGGTCATGAACTGCTAGTTCTAAATTTTTATTTGCTGAGGCAAAGAAAGGCCAAAATACATTTTGATAAATTTCGTCTATTCTAATCATGTTTGATATTTTTTATATAGGCAATCAGCCTACTACTGTTCCCAATGCTCAATCTGTAAAGTCTAAAGAAGAAGCACAACAACAATCAAAAACACGACATTGTTGGCTCATCAATACTTATACTGATTACACAGCCTGGGACTTTCTTTGGGAGCCAACTCCTTGGGAAAAACATTATACACATGCGTTCCCTAGCCAATGGCAACGTGATAGTGAAACATATCTATTAAGCAAAACAAGCCAAGACATACACTACAGAACAGATCGTATTATAACACGCACACAAGCATCAGCGGATGTTGTATTAATAGATCATTTAGATAATAATGCAGATCTTGCAACTAAAGCAATTAGTAAACATGCAAAGATTGCAAAAACTACAAAATTTGTAGACAATTACTTAGAAACACTGATTAGAATTGCAAAAAATGCAAAAACAGAATACTTATGGGTGTGTAGTTCAGTGTGTGATTATGCTAACTTTGATTTTACTTGGCATCCAGATCCTTGGCAGAAAGAAATGTTACATATATTTCCAAGCAACTCTCAGAAGTTTGGTGATACTTTTTACTTACATGTTCCTAGCTTTTTAAAAGACGCACCTAACTGTCAGTTGCTAGATTGGTATAACAATAACTTCACTAAAGATCAAACAGTTCCCAGATATACAATACCAAAAGTTATTCACCAAGAAGATACACACGTAGGACAGTTACCTGACAGCCAGCAAGAACCGTTAGTACTTTACGCAAATGACAGAGTGTGGCTTAAAACAATTCCAACTGTTCCATTATGGCGTAGAGAGACACGTGCTATTACTCCTATTGATAGTAGAGGTACTGGAGTTATAGTTCCTCGTGACGCATTAGGATTAGTTAAGACACAGTTATGGGACTACGACATAGTTGATCGTAGCTATCAACAAGAACTTAGTGAACCATTGGACATAGTGTTTATTGAAAATGGCGAAGTTAATGCAGAAGAAAACTACAAACATCTTAAGGACTGTGTGTTGCATAGATCTAATAAAGTGAAGCGTGTAAGCAACGTTAAGGGTCGTGTAGCCGCTTATCAGGCCGCGGCTAAGGTCAGTAGTACCCCGTGGTTCTTTGCAGTGTTTGCGAAGCTTACTGTTGATTCAAACTTTGATTGGGACTGGCAACCGGACTGCTTACAGCAACCAAAACATTATATATTTCATGCACGTAATCCTATAAATGATTTAGAGTATGGACATATGGCTATGATTGCCTACAACAAAAAGTTAGTACTATCTAATAATGCTCCAGGTTTAGACTTTACACTAGATCAGGCTCACGAAGTAGTTCCTATATTATCAGGTGTTGCTAACTATGCAGATGATGAGTTTATGGCTTGGCGTTCAGCATTCCGTGAAGTTATAAAGCTCAAGCACAGTTTAGCAGAACAACCAGATGTTGAAACTGAATATAGATTTAAGATGTGGTTAATTAAGGGTAAGGGCAAAAAAGGTAAATGGTCAACGCAGGGTGCTAAGGATGCTGTTCAATACTATTTGGAGGTCAAGGGTAATTTTGATCAGTTAAAATTAAGCTATGATTGGGAGTGGCTCAACCAACGATTTGATCTTCTACATGCCGAATAACTCTGTCAGCAATATATTTCATTTCACTACCAGTTATCTCAGGATAAAAAGGTAAGCTCAGCACACGCCTCGAAAGCATACTAGCATTATTAATCATATTAAGATCACTATAAACCTCATATGTATCCATTTCATGTAACGGTTGTTCATAGTGTATTTTACATTCAATACCATCTTGGTATAGTAGATCTTTAATCGTATCTCGATGATCAATTTCAATAACAAATTTTTGTAGGCCGTGCATTGCTTTGTTTAGCATCTTGGCCATAAACACTCTAATGTTTGGATGTTCTTTAAAACGGTGACAGTAGTATTCAGCAATTTCTAATCTACGTTCTTGCCATTCGTCGATATATTTTAGTTTAACTAACATCTGTGCGGCATCTACTTCGCTCATGCGTGAGTTAGTTCCATATACAGTCTTATGTGGTTTGCCGTTATCTCTATACATCCTAAACCAGTTGTCTGCATATTCGTCCCAACATGCAATAGCACCACCACTGCCATAGTTAGGTAAGTTTTTAGTAGGATCAAAACTTAGAGCTTTCATAACAGGACGCTGTGAGTAATCGGCCGCTAGCCAATGTTGTGCCGCATCTTCTATTATAATCTTTCCTGCTAACTTGTTATGCCCTTCTTGCCGACGCAGGAACCAGTCATCAAATACAGGGTGTCCATATAATCCAACTACACAGATAGCGTCAAAGTCTTTTGATTGATGTTTACTAAGATCTAGTATGCCAGTGCTAGCGTCAACATCACCTATAGTTACGTCCCACCCAGTAGTAACAAAAGCATTAATAGTAGCTGGATAAGTTAGTGCTGGAACTAGTATACGTGGATTCCTCTCAGTAACTCCGTAGAAGGTTTCTCTATGAAAATGAGATATCATTTCTAATGCTGATGTACCTGACCCGACACAAACAACTTTAGGCATATCTAAGCGTCTTGCTAGTTGCTCTTCCAAACTTCTAGTATGCGACCCGTTCATAAGAATACCAGTCTTTAGCACCATGTCAGTGGCGTCTAATATCTCTTTGCGTATATTTTGGTACTGTAGTCTAAGATTTATAAATGGAATCATAATGTTCTACCATCCAGTCAACATACATTTTACAACCGTCAATGAATGACCAACTAGGCTTATATCCTAGATCTTGCCTGGCTCTATCAATGCTTAGTCTGCCTCTACTAGGAAAGTTTAGATCTCTATCTTCAACTCGATAACTACCACAGCCTACTAAATCAATAACAGTTTGTGCGGCCATTTCTAACGTTACAGGAATGTCGTCGCATCTTGTGATATTGTAACATTTGTGATTACACGACAGTGTTGATGCTAACGCAATACCGTGTGCTGTGTCTGTTACGTATGTAAAGTCTAATACTTCTTTAGCTCCACGAACTTGTAGTTCATTGCCTTGAATAGCACCGATAACAAACTTTGATAATACTCTGTCATTAACATCATAAGGACCGTAAACAGCACTAGGACGTATAACAGTATAATCAAAGTACCCACGTCTACTATAATCTTTAACTAGTTGTTCCCCCATTAGTTTCATAATAGCATATTGCCCAATCGGATCACACTCTTGTTTTTCTGATACTAGATCATCAAAGTTACCGTATACCATTGAACTTGAAACATATACAAATTTGCCAATACCTTTGCTTGCTTCAAGTAGATTGATTAAACCGGTTGACATTACTTCACTGGCTAGCTTTGGATTTTGTTGTACTACTTTCTGTCTTGGGTAACTAGCTAAGTGTATTACAACATCTGGTTTAGTTTGTCTTATTAGTTTTTTAAGATATGCGCCAACTCTAATATCACCGTGACTGACTTTTGCACCCGCTAGCCTATCAAGTCGCAGTTTAGCTAATCCTTGTAATTCATTTTTAGGTATGAAGTTATAGTCAGTTATATTGTCTATCACAGTAACATCGTGAGATTGTATCTGTAGTTGACGTACTAATTCGTGACCTATGAAACCTAACCCACCACTAACAAGTATGTTCAAAATTTATTTCCAGTCGTCTTTTTCAAACTCATAAAAGTTAAGTATATAGTCAGAGTATTCTGCATCATTAAGATCAGCAAATACCAATACTTGACTACCACGATGCCATTTTGCATCATCATGTACTTCATAGGTAAGTTTAATACCAGAGTTTTGAGCCCATTTGAATTCTTCTTTTTGCTGTAGTATGTCAGCAACTTTCCAAAATAATTCATCACCTTCAATACTACGATCGTCTTCTTTGTGTACTAAAAATCTAACTCTATGCTTTTCTGCTATCATATCGCCATCTCCGCTTTGATTGAATCCATAGGATCGTAATCTTGTAGTATAACATCATCCATGGTGAACTCGTCAATGTTTTTGATGTCTGGATTTAGCCAAAGTTTAGGTAGTGAATTTGGTTGTCTAGCCAACTGTTCTTTAACTTGTTCCAAGTGAGTTAGATAGATATGACAATCTCCTCCGGTCCAAACAAAGTCTCCTACACCAAGTCCACATACCTGTGCTATCATGTGTGTGAGCATTGAGTAACTAGCAATGTTAAATGGTACACCTAAGAACATATCACAAGAGCGTTGATACAGTTGACAACTTAGTTTATCATCTTGCACAAAGAATTGAGCTAGGCAATGACAAGGAGGTAATGCCATCTTATCAATCTCAGCTACATTCCAGGCAGTAAGCATCAATCGTCTACTATCTGGATTATATCTAATGTCTCTAATTAGCTGATCAATTTGATCTATATAAGCAGGCTCACTCTCGCTAGAACTGATCCAACGTTTTTTGCCAGTCTTCCATTTTCGCCATTGTCTACCGTATACAGGACCAAGGTCTTTAAATTTATCAGTATTGATATACCCTAAACTTTTACCTTGATTGTCTGCGTTAGCAGTCCATATAGTTTTCTTTTCTTTGCTTCTAGTACCATGCAGTATTTCTGCTAGCCTACGTTCATCACTAGATCCTTCTAAGAACCAAAGTAGTTCACTCAGGCAAGACTTAAATGCTAGCTTCTTAGTAGTAACAGCAGGAAATCCTTGGTTAAGATCAAATCGCATTTGGTGACCAAAAACAGCTAGTGTACCAATACCTGTGCGATCTTCTTTGGGTTTGCCGTTTTTAAGAATATAATCTAAACTATCTAAATATTGTTTCATATTTTCTTTTTAAAACCTCATAAGCATGATCAGTATTTTCTACTCTAGATTCAACATTGAAATCTCTATACAAGCGATCTATATCAATGAATCTATCGCAGTCATATACTGAATAGGTTACTGATAAATGTATTTCTGAAATATCCTCGTACACACTTCTGAACAGGCTAGCACCACCTATTAGCCAATCATCGTCACTTATTAATGCTGGATTTAGTAGTTGTTTGGTGTTTGGTATGTCTTTAATATCTTCACCACGTGAAGTAAAAACAAAGTTAGTTCTATTTGGAAGTGGTTTTACAGGTAAACTATCCCAGGTATTTCTACCCATGACTACAGTCTGTCCTGTAGTTAATTCTTTAAATCTTTTAAGATCACCTTCTAGACGATCCCAGGGCAAATCATTATCTTTGCCAATACCGCCTTTTGGATCACAGGCTAGTATGGCTCGCATTATAATTTCCTTAGGAGTTCGTCTGTTTCAGGTTGAATTATTTTAGCAACTTCTTCTACATCTACGAAGAAGTCAATACCTTGTATTTCTGGATCGTAACTTTTAAGTTTCTCGTTTAATGCAAATTCACATTCGTGAATGTTAAGACCTTGTTTACGCAGAGCTGACATATTAAAATACCTTCGTTTACCATCGGCCAGACGGATCACTACTCTTTTAATACATTCTATAGGAATATCTTTTTTCTCAACTCCTTCAACAAGGTCTTCCCATTTTTCAAGAAACTCTTTGCTGAGACGTGTTGCCATTGCTTACGCCGTCGCTTTCGTTGCTCTTTTTTTGGCTGTACTAACTTTCGCTTGTACTGCCTTTTTACTCGAGTCACTTTTCTTAGGCTTTGGTAGCATATCCTTTGCTTCTTTAATCATACGCTTTGCTTCTGCCATAAGACTCTTAGCCTCATTTTCCATTTGCTTTGCTTGAGTTAACATGTTGTTAGCAATGTCATTATCTTGCAATGCACCGTCTACTGGTGCCTGTGCGTTTGCTCTTGCTTTCTGACCAGCTGTAGGATCGACAATACCACGTGCCGCATCATTCTCAGCTAGTTTAGCTTTGGCCGCATCACCTGTATTAATTTCATCAACAATTTTGTTTAGCTCATCTAAGCGTACTGTTGCTGTTGAAGTAGGTGTCATGATAACTTGGTTAGTAGGAACTTTCTTTAAGTATCCTTCAGAGTGTAGTCCCGCTAGTGCATTACGCCCATCTGTTAATACTGAACGATGTAGTGCATTAGCAAATTCATTCTCTTGCTGTCCAACTTTTCCTTCAACTACTTTCATGATATCATCATGTATTTGACTTGGGATATTCTCACCATAAACTACTAGAGCTAGATGTTCATCCCCTGGAATTTTTCTAAACACGACTACAACTTTTTTGTTGTTGTGCTTACCTATATGTTTCATCATAATTATGAATCTCCTTTTGTTTCTTCTGTTTCTTCACCCTTAGGTTCTTCTGCAGATTCACCTTGGGGTTGTTGCGGTGGCATAATAGTAGTCAAAAAGTTTGATAACTTTGTATATACTGCACCTACTGTTTGAAACTCTTCTGCTTTAAAAGCACCTCGTTGAGAGCAAGCATCAAACACGTTTTTAATCACAATAAGATCATTAACTGTTAGTTGTTCTAATTGCTTATTACCGGCATCAATTACTTCCTGTGTAGATTGATTGACTGTTGAATCTTCGTCTTTAGCTACTTCATCTTTCTTGTTCTTGTTGGCCATTTCTAATTCCCTTTACTATAAGTATGTAATATTACACTGATATTTAATAGGTCGCAAGCCTAGGTGGTAAATTTTCTACCAAAAGTTTTAAACTTGTTGTTCGTATTTTGCCCAAGTACCAAAGGGCGGAGTAGGATTATCGTTCGAATGTATAATCCATACAGTTTCACAGTAGTTAGGATCACCCCAGGTGTTCCAAGGATAACCATCTGTAAATACTATTAGTCTTTTAGGTTCGATATCTTCTTTCTTCAAGTAATCAAACATGCACTCAAAGTCAGTACCACCACCACCTTGTATTTCATATTCTAAGATATCATCTAAGTTATCGCTAGTGTAGTCCTGTGGATTATGTACTTGAGTGTCAAACGAGAACACGTGTATTCTAAAGTTAGGAAACTCTTCAGTAATACCTTTAACTTCACTTTTAATGTCAGTAAGCATTTCGTCATTCATTGATCCTGAACTGTCAATTGACAATGCAATGTCAATCATCATATCATTTTTCATGCCCGGAAGTATAGCATCCATGTGCCATCCTCTACGACTGGGACGAGCAAATGTATAATCACTTTTAATAGTGCTTTCAATTTGCTGTCTCAGTAGCTCACGCCAGTTCATTTTTGGCTCTGTGATGTCACTTAAAATACGTTTAACGCCACTTGGCAAGTTACCAACACCTGCTTGCTTGGCCGCATTTACTAGAGCTTCTTTTAATTCATCTTTGATATCTTTAAGTTCATTTTCTGAGATAGTAGGTCTTTTATCTTTTCCTTCTTTTTTATCTTTACTGTCACTACCTGGACCATCGCCATCATCTAATGTTGATTGTTCATTTTCTAAATGTTCATCTAACATCTGTTGAGCAAGTTCAGATACATCAATCTTGTCAGCATTATCATATAAGTCTTTATAGACCTGCTCATATGACCAACCGTAGTATTTTGTTTCGTGTAGACAAGGAACAGTAGTAATCATACGACCTACTTTTGCTTGAACTAGGTCACCGTTAACACAATAGTCAGCGGCAATGTTTGAAAGTTGTCCTTCATGCTCGTTATCAACACGTCTACCAATATGCTCATATACACAATGAAGAACTTCGTGACCAAATAAAAATTCACATTCTTTTTCATCTTCCAACATCATAATGAAACGTGAATTATAATAAAAGTTTCTACCGTCTGTTGCCGCAGTAGGACACCATTCGTCTGCATTTACTAGTTTAAGTCTTGTTGCTAGATTACCAAAGAATGGTTGCTTAAGAAGTAGACCAACACGAGCAGTAACTAAACGTTCACGTGCTTCTGCATCTACTTTACGATCTGTAGGACCTAGTATATCTTTGAACTTTTCTGCTAAATCTTTATTTTGTGTATTTGCTGATGCCATCTTCGCTCCTTTAATCTTACATACATTATAGCGAATTACGAATTTATGGTCAATCTATTTTTTCTTAGTAAGTTTATAATCTGTGAAGTTCTTTTTGATATTACCAAGTTTATAACTAAACCAATCAGTTGACTCTAGTCTGAAATTGCTAGAACTATTACCACTAGCACCGCTACAGAATATTGAACAAATAAGTCCAACAATCAATGAACCTGCTACAGTAAAATCAAGTACAGCATAGAAAAATAATGCAATTAAAGGAGTGAGCAACACGATTGCTCCAAAATAATTTCTAAGATTATCGTAGGCTACAACCAGGAATAAAGACCCAATTATCATTATCAACCAATATTCACTTAAAAATTCTATCATAATGTCGCTCCTTTATTGTATTATTATACGATCAAACGAATTATTTGTCAAGCGATTCTGTGTCGTAACTACCTACTGTTTGGGTTCTACGCTGGCGTAATTGTTCACGAATTGTCACAGTTTCACCCTCTTTTATTGGTCTTCCGGCTACTGCTAGGCCAGGATGTATAAAAGCATTGTCGCCTATATAGCTATCTTTGTAGTTGCCACCGTAGATAGCACCAATTGATAGATAAACATGATTGCCCATATTACCGCCCCAAATACCCGAGCGTCTCTGTAGAGTGCAATCTTCTCCTATTTCTGTTTCGTGTCCTACGATAGTTTGATACCATATCTGTGTATGTTTACCAATCTTAACTCCTGGTTCAATAACAGCACCTGCACCTATATAGTTACCACCACCTAGTTCTACATCTTTAGGTACTACTGCTAATGGATCAATAATGTTTTTTAAAGGTATATCTGGGAACTGTTCTAGTAAGGCTTTTAGTCGTTCACGTTTTTCATTGTTGCGTTGAGTAACATCATCACGTCTACTCGGATCCCAATTGGTAGCAACAAAGAAACTGTTAGTCCATATCTTACTGCTAGACGTGCCTAGTGTTCTTTTATAGTTTCCTAAGTTTTCTTCTTTGTCTATGACAGGAATGCCACATATTGAATCTGTATTGCCGTAGTAGTCTGAATCTATAATACCTTGAATAGGAATGTTTGCACGTTTACAAACTTCTACCCAAATACTCATTGCTGAGTTACTTCCTAAAAATATCAATTTATATGTTTCCTAAGAGTTTCTAATGTTGTTTCTATGTCCTGATACTTATGTAAGATACCGACTCCTGGCCACTCGTCGATGTTACTAATTCTGTCATCTATTAGTATATCACCAGGCTTATGATGATGTTGTTTATCATGACTATACGGACCAAACCACACTGGTATCCCTGGGAAGTGTTTACATGCCCATTCCATTTTATCCCAATAGGCCCACGGCATATCATTCTCATGTGGCACTGCTGTTAGGAACACCATATTAAAACCATGCTCGTCTCTCAATAATTTTAATTCGTGTATTAGTTTGTTTGCTGTAGGAAGTACTGCAAGGTGTCTATAAATTCTTGGTGCTTGTATTCTTAGTTTATACCATTCTTCTTGACTAAACCTATGACCAGGTTTAATTTCTACACCAGTTAGTTGATTAGCGTAGCCTTCAAAATCAGAAACTACACCGTCCATATCTACATATAATGTTTTCAATCTATCCCCTAATGTTAAGTGGTGCCCGGTGTCGGATTCGAACTGACCACCTACGCATTACAAGTGCGTTGCTCTACCAAATGAGCTAACCGGGCATATTTTTTTTAACAAATGTACTTATCTAGTCATAGCAATACTGACTAAATTTTAATCGAAATAATAAAGCATCCTTCTCATCAAAAAAATGTATGTCCATCCAGTCATATTTGGCGTGAGTTTCATAACGGTTACCTGGTAAGCCAAAGTTTTCTAATACCCATATCATGCGTTCGTTCCACATTGACATCTGATCGATAGGAGAAGTCCAAAACATTCTTACAGTGTGCATTTTTCTTTCGTTCATTTAAGTAAACTTTAACACAAAAAGTTCTGCTTGTCTAGAGTCTTGAAACTCAATATATTCTATTTCGTTGTGAGGTACATCTGGGTTATCTAATTTATACAAGTAAGTTACGTTTGGTACTGCTCGCCATTCTTCATATAGCCATTTTTTAAACTTCTGAAAAAAGTCTTCGTTGGCCCACCATAAGTATTTTTCATGTGCAGTCAATGATTCATCACTCTTTAAGATCGTAGTAATAAAATATTTCTGACAGTTAAGCCAATACGGGTGCATTTGTATTCTAGTTTTTTCCACTGAACCTTAACACAAACAGTTCTGCATCACGTTCATCTTCAAACTGAAAGAACAAATGCTTGCGTCCTCTAATCATACAACCATGTACTTGAGCTAGCCACACAGCCATTTCGTTGGATAAATTTTCTGACTCCATAAGCCATTGGTCACGTGATCGCAGAAATTCTTGCTTGACATTTTCCCAATATGGATCAATTTTTACTCTAGTCATATTATTTTTTTCTAGGTGGTCTATCGTGCAACCAAGTAATTATGGCATACTTGTTGCCTTTGGTAATCGGCAATGCTTCGTGTTGATAAGCATAGTTACTTGGGAATAACAGTAGCATGCCGGCTTCTGGTTTAATAGTTAATCCAAAGTTTTTAAAGTATAGTTCACCACCTTCAAAGTCGTCATTGAGATACAAGATGGCACTGATATGCCTGCCCAAACTAGTGTTACCGTCATAATGATTAGGATAGTGATCACCTGGCTTATACCTTACTATGCTATAAGGCTCGTCACTAAAACAGTTTTCATTTATTGAATAATCTAGATAATAACTCTTACAATAATCTGTTAGTATTGAATGATATTGATCATAGATATGATGTAGTAACGGATTAGGACTATTTTTCTTTAACCAAGATAAGTTTATGCTATCGCATTTCCTACTAGCATCACCAACAAATCCTGCTGGTTCCCAATTGACAAGATCACGCTCAGGGTCCTGAGCTGTTGCTTCTATAAGTTTAACAGTACCGCCAGGATATACCCAGGTATTTTTGTAGATGTTAATACCGCCGCATACTCTTTGGTCGGCACTATGCATCAAGTGTTTCCTTTAAATGATACCACGGCAGTCCTTGGTATATTTCTTGTTCAGTCCATTGAGTGTAACCTAGATTGTATAACCATTGCTCTCTTGGTATATCTATTTTAGGATGTTCAATATTTTTTAAGAAATGATTACTAACAGGCCAAGCCATTGAGCTAGGATCTAAACTAAAAGTAGGAATGCCTTCTATCACTGTTTCTGTTAGTGCATTGCTATTGAATCCAACACAGACTCGGGCTCCATCTAAATCTTTTTGTAGACTCGGTCCGCCACTACCGCCATGCTCTAAGGTCAACGAATCGTTGTTGGTGCTTATTGTGATATTCTTAAAGTTTCCTTTTATGTTGGCTAATCGAATGGCTTCTCTCTGTTGATCTTGCTTTAACGGATGTAGTCTAAACTTAATTTCTCTATCTGAATAGCGTCTAATCTCTTGTATTGTGTTATATATAAAATGATCATAACGTCCGTGTTTAGCTACAAGGTTTCGCAAACTTGAGTCTCTTGGTCGTTGTAGTAATACTAAAATGTAACCATCTTCGTTTAGTCGCCAATCTTTGATAGTAATGTCCTGATCTTTCTTAATTTGATTCCAACGATCAGGTGGAGAGTTTTCGCAGTTATAGTCAGCTTCGTCCCAAAAGTATGACCACCAAGCCCATCGATGATACAGTAGATCAGGATTCAAGTTTTGCCTAAACACTGCTGATTCAGTAACAAGGTATGGCTTACCTGAGTCTTGTATATACTGATACATTGGTCTTAGCTGTTTGAGTTTGGCTTCTTTGATGTTGGTCTGCATGAATACATCAGCACTCTGAATAGTGTCCTGATCTTCCCAGGGAACCACAACAAAATTATCTAGTTTTGGAATAGGGTGTGTACGAATTACACCTTCAATGCCAACAACTAGTAAGTCTTTATTCATTTTACTTTACAAATTGATTATAATAATGTAAGTATTTATTTGAGATTTTTTGGTCACCTTTTAAAGTCATAAAGATACTACTTTGACTAGGTTTACCAACTTTCATCCATTGTTCTGGACATCGAGTAAACTTATAGTCGTTACTGAGATCTTTAAGAACCTTTTGGTCCCAGCCGTGTTTAAATTTTAATAAAGGTCTTTTCATTAATCTGTTGTGATAATCTTGCAAGAATTCCTGGTTGTCGCTAGCTATAAAGCCCGCTAGCCAACGTTCTGCTTTAGGGTGATGCAATACCGTCTGCCCTTGAACGATATGATCATATTGTTCTTCTGTAAATGATTGAGTACACATAGAGTCAGCATCAACAATCATTATCTGTGAATATTGTTGGGCTACTAAAAATCTAACTGATTGTAGGTATCCTATACGTTCTTGGTCTGAGGAAAAAGTACGATGCTCCGTGGTATATTTAACATAGTCAAGTTTGGTATGTTTGTCAGGATTGACTATGTGAGCGTGAAGCTCTAACCACGGAGCATAGTAGTGAACAGCTCTAAATAATGGGACTGTCCATTGCTCGTAATAGGCATTGTCAGTGCCAACTAGTAATGTTCTTATCCCCATTTTAATAAAAACACTTCTAACTCTTTATCAGTTTTAAAATATATCCTACATGGATACATTGATGTTTGTGGCTGATAAGTCCACCGTGTTTCTTTAAGATCAGTGCCATGACTTTTTT
>Ga0228674_1000592_pt1 | contig 24498 bp, 22 predicted proteins | sample 1D_rmetaG_FD_189054 | JGI IMG/M metagenome (GOLD analysis project Ga0228674, IMG submission 189054) | Seawater microbial communities from Monterey Bay, California, United States - 1D_r | ecosystem: Environmental > Aquatic > Marine > Coastal | place: USA: California | collected 2016-09-26
GCATCACCGTGCACCCGCGGCCGGACCGCCGCCATATCACCGCCGAGGACGTGCTGGCCCTGTCAACGCTGACCCGCGCGCGTGGCGTCGAGTTCAACATCGAAGGCAACCCGTTCGCACCGCCACGCGAGGGCTACCCGGGGTTGCTGCCGCTGTGCGCGCAGACCCGCCCGGCACAGGCCACCCTGGTGCCGGACGGCGACGGCCAGATCACCTCCGACCATGGCTTCGACTTCGAGCGGGACACCGAGCGCCTGCGCCCGCTGGTCGCCGAACTGAAAGCAATGGGTTGCCGGGTCAGCCTGTTCGTTGACGCTGGCAACCCACTGCTGGAGCAGGCAGCTGAAGTCGGCGCAGACCGCATCGAGCTGTACACCGGCCCCTATGCGGAAGCGCACGCGGCCGGCGACGCCGAGGCGATGCTGGCGCTGTTCGCCACTGCCGCGCGTCGCGCGCAGGCCGTCGGCCTGGGCGTCAACGCTGGCCACGATCTGTCGCAGGACAACCTGCGCGACTTCCTGGCCCACGTGCCGGATGTGCTGGAGGTGTCGATTGGCCACGCGCTGATCGGCGAAGCGCTGTATGACGGCCTGGATGCCACCGTGCGCGGGTACCTGGCGCTGCTCTGACCCTTACCCAGCAGAGTCGAGCCATGCTCGACTGCCCCGGGACGGATGGGAAATGGAGTCGAGCATGGCTCGACTCTACAAGGGGGCTGAACCCTTCAGGCGGCCGTCGCAGCCGTTGAGACGGTCGCGGCGTACCCTTCGTCCATGGGTATTGCGATCAAGGGCCGAGGTTCCACGTCCCACCTTGCCGGGCGCTTTGAAAGCACCGTCAGCGAGGCGGTGGATGATGGCTGGGCTGTCGATGAGAGCGAAGAGTTCCTCGCCCCACGCCTGCGCACCGAGGTGCGCGCCGAAACCGCACGCAGCATCATCACCCGAAACAACTCGCCGGATGTCGGCTTCAGCCAGTCGGTGAATCCGTATCGCGGCTGCGAGCATGGTCTGAATTTCCCATAAGTGTTCACTGAGAAAGTACTTACCAATCAGCGACTTATGAAGGAAAAAGTGAACACTCTCGGTGTCAAAGCTTCGAAAATCGGCCAAACAGCGTCATTCCGCCAGGAAAGGTCGATTGGAGATTGGGAGAGCTAGGCGAAACGTTCTAGAGACCTGCCTCTGCCAGCAACTCAGACATGGTCTTCTCAAGGCCGTTAGCCACACGTTCGAGTGTGGCGAGGGTGACATTCTTCTCGCCACGCTCAATCTTGCTGTAGTAAGCCCGGTGCATCTGGATATGGTCTGCAAAGCCTTCCTGACTGAATCCAAGAGCTACGCGACTTGCCCGGATGACGTCGGCCAAGGCTGCCTGATGCGTATGTTCGACCATACGAACAAGCTTGTGGCCGCAGTACTTTAAAGACTACGCCTTTAAAGGTAGTCTACTTATAAGTACTGATCTGTATTTTCATGAATTTCTATCTCGTGTGCCCGGAACTGGAATTCACTCTAGAGTTGCCCTTCTCTCCCCTAGGGAGGGAACAAGTGATCAGCCAGGTTCGTCGAATGCAAGAAGACGAAGGACAGTCGAGGAGCTTTGAGTACCGTCTAGCGGAGGAACTCTCGAGGCTCATCCCAGAACTCACCGACTGGGACATCAAGCCCCCGACAGGAGCGCAGATGGCATACGCAGTCTCGCTGTGTGCCCAACTGGGAATTGTGCTCCCAGCAGCTACCCGTCGATCGCGGGGCCTAATGCAGACCTTCCTGGCTGAAGCCAAAGCGCTTGTTAGCCAACGGGACTGATGGTTGCCCAGCCGCAACCCCCCTGTGGATAAGGTTGGGAATACAACACGTCGCGATGAAGCATCAGACCTACAGCTAGCTGAATCCCCGCACCTTGCAGTCCCTGTGGTTAGCAATAATACTAACCACTCACTTGGGGCCGAGGGCGGCATGGAACAGGATGCTCGAAAGGCTCAAGTACCTATCAAAGGCCGAGGCTCCGCCTCACGCGTGCCAAGCCGCTTCGATGCGACGACAACAGTCGGCGTCGATGATGGCTGGGAATCGATCTACGAAGACCTGCAGGAGTTGCCGCGGCTGAGAACCCAGGTGACCGAAGAACGCGCCAGGACTGTGATCAGCCGCAACAACTCCCCGGACGTTGGATTCAGTGCGTCGGTCAATCCCTATAGGGGATGCGAGCACGGATGCGTCTACTGCTTCGCCCGACCCTCCCACAGCTACCTCAGCCTATCGCCAGGGCTGGATTTTGAGACCAAGCTCTTTGCGAAAATCAACGCCGCAGAGCGGTTGCGCAATGAGCTTAGTCGGCCCAACTACCAATGCGCCGCCATTGCCCTGGGCATCAACACGGATGGGTACCAGCCCATCGAAAGGAGTTACCAAATTACTCGCCAATGCCTTGAGCTTCTGGCCGAAACGCGCCACCCCGTGAGCTTCGTGACCAAGAGTGCATTGATCACTCGTGACATCGATCTACTCGCGGCCATGGCTAAGGACCGCCTGGTCACGGTGTACTTCTCAGTCACCACCCTTGATCGAAAGCTATCAGCTAAGCTCGAGCCACGAGCTGCTGCTCCGCATGCACGGCTGAGGGCGATGGAGAGACTACATAAGGCCGGCGTGCCTGTTGGTGTACTGGTGGCTCCTGTCATCCCCCGCATCACTGACCACGAACTCGAGGCGATCCTCGAAGAAGCGCACGCCCATGGAGCGCGGGCTGCAGGCTACGTGCTGCTGCGACTACCCAACGAGATCAAGGACATCTGGAAAGAGTGGCTGGGACTGCACTATCCGGACCGGGCAGAACACGTTCTCAGCCTCATGCGCCAGTTGCATGCTGGCAAGGAGTACGACGCCGCATTCGGTACCAGAATGCGAGGCACAGGCCCCTTTGCAGATCTACTGGCCCAAAGGTTCAAGAAGGCGCACAGAAGCTTGGGATTCGAAAAGCTTCCTCCCCTGAACACCCAACTCTTTCAGCCTCCAAGGGAGCTGTCGCCCCAGGGCCAACTGTTCTGAGAAATAAGATGGAGCTCACCCCAAGCGCGTTGGCAAGCTGTCTCAAGCCTTGAGATAAGCAAAGGCTAGCCTTGCTGGAAACAACTGCACCGAGAGAATGGCAATGAGTTGGCTGCAGCTGATACGCCTCTAGTACCCTGCTGGCCTGGTGGCGAGTCTCTCCTTCGCATTCGCGATAGTCGTGCATCCCCTTGGCGACAACGCCTTGACCAAAGGCTTCTATCAAATGGCCATGTGGCTACCAATTGCGGGCCTGGCATTTGCCTTCATTCATGGTTTGTGGACATTCCATCGGACTCGCCAGGCGGAACTTGGCACAGGACCGATTTGTCCTAATTGTCGGGGGCCGCTAGGTCCCGAAAAAAGCGGCAGATACAGCCCCCACAGGACTTGCATGGCATGTGGGAAGCACGCAAATGAGCGCCACTACCGCTGATTAAAATCCCTGATCGCGGCTCTGTGACACACGACTGAGAGCTAACGGGGCCACAACCGAAATGAAGAGCCAAGCCAAGTTTCGAAGTCCTTGGCGCTAAGGGCATCAAAGAAGCCCCGGACTACTTGCCCTGCTGCCCGGGCTTTATGGACGGCCGTGCTGGCGTTGGCGCGCCCGTAACACGGGGTGGTTCGAAAATGAAAGCGGTTACAGAGTAAATTGGGACTTGAATCACAATCAATCAGCCCAAAAGATATACATGTCATCACGGAGCGATCACATGGAAGCCACAAGTGACGAAGTGCAGGACGTATCCTCAACCGCTGCGCCGGTAGCAGGTAAAGGTGGGCGGTATCACACGTCCGAGCCAATAAAGAGGCTCGTCTGGACGAGATCGGCGGGACACTGTGAACTCTGCGGGACCGATCTGACTCGCGACTTCCGCGTCGGGGCCGACATGCAGTGGGGTGAAGTAGCCCACATCATGCCAGCCAGCCCCAAAGGTCCACGAGCCGAATCTGGCCATGATGCCAAGGCGGCAAGTGAGCTGACCAATGACCCGGCTAACCTCATGCTGCTATGTCCCGGCTGCCATGACAAGGCTGACAGAGACGCAGAAGGCTACCCCAAGTCAGACATGACGGGGCTCCACCTTGCTTACCTCGAACGAATCCGCTTAGCCGCAACCGTCCCAGATGCGGGTAGAGCGGTCGGCCTCATTTTTCAAAGCGATCACTTCGTAACGATCAATGACATCTCCGAGCGCGACTTTGCCATGGCGATGTCCGGGGAGGGTTTGGTCGCGTTCGGGGACATCATCAAACATACGCTTAGGCCACCAGGGGAAGAAGGCCGTAACTCGGACTACTGGCGTCAGGTTCGGGAAGACATTCGCTACAGAATTGATCGCGAACTCCGCCGCCGTGGTGGTCGTTACGGCGACATCCCCACACTCGCGGTGGTTGGCCTAGCAGACATACCCTCACTCGTCGTCCTGGGCCAGACGATCGGGGATCGATCTAACCGCGTCATCTTCTCATCTAATCGTGAGCACGGATTGAAGTGGCCGGACAGTGAGGCACTCCCCCCGGAGTACCGCTTCGTGGAGCCGCCAGCCGGAGATGGAGAGATCGCACTTGTAGTGTCCATCTCCGCGGCAATCCCCGAACGCGATGTACTGGATCGACTGCCGCGTGCACGTATTGCAACGTTCACGATGGATGACCCGACCTATACCGCAGTTCGCAATCGTCGCGTGATTCATGCATTCAGGGATGCCTTGCAGATGCGCTTGAGCAAGCTCGAGGTCTCAACTCCTCATCCGATTCACCTCTTCATAGCGGCGCCTGCCGCGTTCTGCATTGAACTCGGGGCTCTGATGACTACTGAGCACCAGCACACCTATGTGCTCTACGACCGTGATCGGAACAACGGAGGGCGCTTTGTAGAAACATTGACCATTACGCCAGGAGATCGCGCATGACCCTGCTGTCCGACTTCGAATCCAAGCGTGGAAGCTGGGAGTACTTCCTCTTGCGCGCCGCCCGCGAAATATCGTTGTCCGAGCCTCAGTACGAGAAGATCAATGCTAGGTACAAAGTGCTGGAGCGCATTCTCAACGCTGCAGACAGCCCATTGCTGCAAAGTGCCCATATCTTCGTCCAAGGCTCCATTGGACTGCGGACTACCATCAAGCCAGTGATCGGGGCTCCGGCCGACCTGGGCACAGTTGATGCAGACGCAATCGTATGGCTGCCCAATGCCGGTGGGGCTTCGGCGCAATCAGTGCTCGATGAAATCCATAAGCGAATTGAGGAAGGAACGCGTGTCGAAGCGAAAGTAGAGAAGCTCCGTCGAGGGGTCAGGATCGTCTACGCCGACGAAAGCCCGGGATTCCATATCGACATCACGCCTGCACGTGCAATCTATGGAAACGAAGAAACGCACGGCGAAGGCAAGCTCGAAGTGCCTGATCGTGAGATTCAAGCTTGGAAGGCAAGCAGCCCTATCCCGTACCTGGGTTGGCTTCAGCAAGCGTCTGAGCAGCAGATCTCGCTGGAAAGCATTGAGGTTCTGGCCACAAAAGCCATCGCAATGGACGAGGCGACGCTGGCCCCTCTGCCAGACTACGAAAAGTACATCGACAACGACCCGTTGCGCGCTACGATCAAGCTCCTCAAGCGGCATCGAGACGAGTGGGCGATTCGAGACGGCGATGCGTCCCATCGGCCTATCTCTGCGGTCATCACAACGCTTGCTACGCGAGCCTACGAAGAGGTGGCAGCCGATTCCAGCCGCCGCCCGCGGCGCCCGTTGGATGCGATCATCGAGATCGTGACCAACATGAGCAATCACATCCAATACGCCAGCGGTAAGTACCTTGTCTGCAACCCGAAGGACGCGGCAGAGAACTTCGCTGAAAAATGGAACAGGCCAGATGAGGGAATCCGCTACGTCAATGCATTCCGCAAGTGGCATGACGATGCCAAGCACTCGATTTCTCTTGGCTTACAAGAGTTCCCATCTGTCGAGTCCTTCAGTGAAGCGGTTAAAGAACGCTTTGCACTCAGTAGCAACTTCGTAGTTTCGGTGAACAACGACGTTCCTGCCAACTGGACTCTGCCAGGACGCAAGCTTGGTCTCACTCGCAACGTATCGACGATGGGATCGGTCTTCGGCGGGGGCGTCGCAGGTCATCAGGCACAAGAAGGCGCTGGATCGCCTGAACGCCTTGGTTGAGGAAGTCACGCCCCTGGAGCGCGGAATAGCCGCGCTCCAGGCCTACCTCGGTCCAGAAGGCATTGGATTCCTGCAGCCAATGCCAATGAGACCCGGCGAGGCAGCAAGCTTTCGGCTGCCACTTCCGGTGGACTATGTGGGAGCGCAACGCTGGTTGCGGCTATCCTTCCCGATCGGATTTCCTCGCAACTCTCTGATTCTTCGCGTGGAACCTTCGCCTTGGCTCGTCTGGCCCCACGCCATGAAGACGGGGTTGTGCCTGCATGGCTTTCAGGAGAAGCCCGTCTCCGGTAGCCCGGAGGCGATCGTCACCGACACTTTGCGCCGCTTTGCAAAGATCGTTCAACTGTCGCTGCCGACATCGAGCTCTGATGCGAGAAGCCGCGAATTCGAGCAAGAGTCCACTTCATACTGGAAGCTGCAACATCACGCATCCGCCCAGAGTGTCAACTTGGTTCAAAGACCGTCAAGCTCAGGGGCGCTCTTTGCTGTAAGTGACCCGCGCCTCGATCAGAGAATTGGCGGAGAACCCGTCTGGTTAGCCCAAGACCCAAATGCAATCGCCAGCCATCTTGAAACAGTACTCGGACAGCGGGTCAAGATAAGAGATGCTGCGCGCGCCGGATTCTACGTCAAGCTACAAAGCTACCCCGATATCAAAGCTCCGGCACCAAGCGAGCTGTTCAAGTGGCTTCGACCTCATCTCGCAAGTGACGACTACGCGCGGTTGCTATTCTGGTTTGGTGAGACCAGTCCCATTGCCAGTCGCTGGGTTGCTCTTGAACTGCCAGGTGACGCCGGTGCACCGATCTACTGCTTGAACCTGCGGGATCGCTCACTCGCAAGAAACAAGCCAGTCAAATTAGGAGTTCGGGCGGGGCGTAGAGTGACATCAAATACGTCAAATCCAGACATCACTCTGAGTCACTCTGCGATCAACATCCTTGATCGTGCGGAGATCCTGTCGCGCGACCGAACCCCGAAACTTGACTCGCTCTCCAAGGCGCGCGTCATTGTAGTCGGGCAGGGTTCACTTGGAGCGCCCGTCGCGCTTCATCTGGCGAGGTCAGGTGTGGGACACCTAACGCTGATCGATCCCGATGAACTCACCGCCAGCAACCTTGGGCGGCACGTTCTCGGTGCCAGCGATCTGGGTAGGAACAAGGCAGAAGCAATGTGCGACCGCCTACGGTCAGACGTTCCGATCGTCTCTATCAAGGCAATTCCAACATACGTTGAACTGGCTCTCGTCAAGAATCACGCAGACTTCCAGAAGGCGGATCTCATCATCGTGACCAGCGCGGACTGGGAGTCAGAAGAAATGCTGTGGCGGGCTAAGAGCGTAGGAGCCCCTTGGAGGCTGATTCAGGCCTGGAGCGAGCCGCATGCTCTTGTTGGTCATGCATTGATCGCTGCAGACGTTGAAGCCGATGCTAGGTCGCTGTTCGAGGACAACGGGAGATTCCGATACAAGTTCACCAACTGGAACGGAGGCGACAGCGTACCCCTACCTGCCTGTGGACAGAGCTTCATACCCGGCGGTGGGCTTGGAGTTAGTGCAATCGCTTCGATGGTTGCCGCCGAAGCAATCGAACAGCTGACATCCAGCTCGACCGAGCCACTTTGGATAAGCCGTATCAGCAACCCACAGAGGGCTTCAGAACTGGACGGGCAGTACGTTGGCCCCAAACTATCCAGTGGGGCGACTGAGATGACTCTGAAGCGAGCATGGCCTGGGACTGCCCCCAATGCCTGAGTCTCTGTGGCAATGGGAGTGGCCTTCCGTTGATGGGGCGCTACTGGTAACTGGAAAGCTACTGAACACCTTGGCCATGCACCGGCAGCGCGCATGGCATAGCGAGCGGGGTGGACAGCTATTCGTGGATCCAAACGACGCCCGTGGTCTAGTTCTTGCCGTTGCCACGCCTCCCCACGCTGATGACCGGGCTGGTTGGACTTGGTTGGAGCTGGATACCGAGCGATGCCGCCAGGAGATCCGAGTCCAGAACGAGGCAGGACTCCGATTGGTAGGACACTGGCACACACATCCCCAAAAAGTTCCTCGGATTTCGCCTACGGATGTGAGAAGTGTCGCGCAGTTCGCAAAAAAGAATGGGCTTATCGCTAGCCCCTTGGCAGTGATTGTGGGGCAATCAAAGGAACCAGACGGAATCCAAGCCTGGATACATCGAGACGGAGTTCTCATCCAAGCACAGAAGCGGCTGCTGAGAGGCGATTCAACTCTGGCTAGCTCTTAGCTCTTAGCTCTTGGAGTCGAAGGAACAGTTCGGCTTGATACCGGGCATCGTCGAGGGCGTTGTGCGTCCCAGAGAGCTCTGGATGAAGTAGCTTCGCCATTTGGCTGGATTTGGCCTGGTCCCAACGGCATCCCACTACTCCCATGTAGAGCGCCTTGATGTCTAGAGCAGCAAATCCAAATGGATTTGTTCCACAGTACTTGTGGAAGTAGTAGTTAACGAAGGACCAGTCAAACGCTGCGTTAAGGCCAACGAAGACCGGCTTCTGACCTTGCGTACAGGAATCTGACAACCAATTTCCAAAGTCTTGCATGGCTGCACTTGGTTCAATGCCACTGAGTGTCAGCTCATCGATGCTAAATCCTGAGACAGCAAGTGACTCCGGATCATGCCGCGTACCTTCTGGCTTCAGCTCAATGTAGAACGTCTTCTCAGGTCGGTCCACAAGAACCGCACCAATAGAGAGCAGGCTGAACTCGCCGGGTATGGGTCCGGAAGCTTCAACATCAACGGAAACAAAGAGCTCAGGAATGGTCATACGGAAACTCCACGATCTACGTTGTGAGCATCAGAAGGAAAGAATCGAAAGCATGCATTGTGGGAACACTGCACCAACCGTTTGGCAACAGGGTAAGCGTAGTACTAAATGCTGAGACTCACGCCAATTGTGTGTCTATTTCCTAACAACCGCAGGAGTAGAACATGCCAAAGCAAGTCAGATCGCTATCCATCTATCGAGCCACCATTGAACGGCTACAGCAGTTTCGGCTGCTTAGCCCACCGGTGACAAAGCAAGAAGCACTGCTTTTGGGGTTTGAGAAAATTCCTCCAGAGGGCGCTTCCATCGTGCCGAGTGCCCAAGGCCCGGCTACGCTGTTCAATGCCCGTGGAAGAGAGGTCATAAGAAGGGATCTTCCTATGATCAGCAAGTCTCGAATGATCAATACTTCTTGGAAGGACTGGTACGGGCACACCCATCACGGGACGCAGACAAGATCCTATGACACATATCCCAGGGAGCACATCGCCGCTCCTGGGGAGTACCTCACGGCAGTGAAGTCTGCAGGTGGCATCGCGATGGCAACGAGGGTAGTTGATCGAACAGAGCCGGAAGAAGCAATCGTAAATTTGCTCAACCTCTACTTGGAGTGCTTCCCCCGTTTTGACATCGTTGACCCCCAGTTAGCCGTACCTCTAAGGATTCAGAAGATCAATTGGCGGATTCTTCCACCCGGGGCCTTTCCATTCGCAAGGGCCATGGAGGTCTTGGAAGGCTATCTGGAGCAGCTGTCGGATACCGATCGCGAGACAGCCACAGCCCGCATACGAACAATCACACGGCACGAGCCTGACTTCCTGGCAGTTGGGCTTGGCGGATTCAGCGACTACATCGTCTTCGGATTCACACGCAAGCGTAGGTTTGTTTTCGAGAGTCCAGAAGTCGGGAACGCGACATACATTTTTAGAAATGAGTGGGAAGAAGTGTCACAGCTGACGAAGCGCGAGATCCTTCAAGAGAATCTGCAGGAGGCGAGGATCATCCACACGGCACGTTGGTCTCTGGAAATATCAGAGGCGATTCAGCGACGCTGACCGCACTCCAGGTCAATCTTGGGTGATGTCTCAGGCGGACAACGCCACTAGACCTACTGCTCACGATGTCGGCCCTGCGGCGTCGTGAGCGATCCCACATCAAACGTCACGGGACAGCGCGGACAAGCAAAAACTTTGCGCACTGGAATGCCTATTCATTATGAATAGAGGATTTCCTTAGCGGAAATATCCATACTTAAAGGTACGCGCTAAGTGACTGAATTATAAGTGCAATAAATGCAATTGAATAGCATTAGCATGTAAAGCGTACCAGTAGGCTCACGCGCTTGCATTCCGATTTCGGAGTGGTAGGTTCCGCGCCCATGAACACATACGACGCCGAAATCAGGGTGGTCAGGAACAACGAGGGCAAGAGTCCTGGTTCAAACGGGGGACTCTGGGGTACTCCTTTACCGAATCACTTCTGCTTCTTGACCAGCCGAACTGACGGGAAAGTCATAGAGCCGGCGTTCGACTTCATGTGTGCCACCTATCTAACCAGGGCGGCGAAGCCGTGCCTGAAAGGGGGGAGGAACACTGCGCCAACCATCCTAGCTGACATGGCCGACTTCCATCACTACATGGACGCCTCGGGCATCAGGGTGGCCGATATCACGTCCGCACACTTAAGGGGCTATGCCACAGACCTCTGTCACTCCAAGTCCGCAGCTACAGGAAAGAACTTGTCGGCGAGCACAGTCAATCGTCGCTGGTCGACGCTTACCAAGTTCATCCTCTACTGCATGCGGCGTGGATATCTGAAGAACGTGATCCCTACCGCCGAGCGAGACACCAAACGCGGAAAGGTCACCTATCTCGACATTGACGCAGATATCTCTGGATCAGGCAGCAACCTGCTTATCACTGCGCTCGACCCTCAAACCTTGGACCTCTTGCTTGAGGAGTTGGGGCCTCCTGTGAAGGAGATCATTGATCAAACAGTCGTGCTCTGCGAGGGCGCAACCACTGACCGACTTATGGCTGAGCTCTGCTTGCATACGGGCCTCAGGCGGGCCGAAGTCTGCAATCTAAAGCTAACCGATGTTGAGACCATGCCGCTCGACCAGCTGGACCCAGTGTCGGAGCTTCCGGTGGTGATAGTGGGCAAAGGGAACAAGGCGAGAAACGTCCCGTTTCCTGTCTGGCTGCTCGGCGCGATCAACCTATACGTCAATACAGCGCGAGTGATTGCCATGGCGAAAAGGCAAGCGTTGATGTCCGAACCTGATCATGGCTACGTGTTCGTCCACCAGGTCGGAAATGCACGCTACATCGGCAGCCGCGTGTCCGAGCAGACATTTGATCGGCACTTTGCCCAAGGCCGTGAGCGGTTCCTAATGAAGCTGGCAAAACTTGAGAACAATGCCTACTACAGGATGGCTGTGGCAGAAGCAATCACAGTTCATGCGCTTCGGCACACGTTTGCAATCATCAAGTACATCAGCAGAAGGCTCAGCGGCGACACGCAACCGAGCAAGTACGTTGCCTCCATCCTCGGACATGCTTCGGTCGAGACCACCGAAAACATCTATCTGAACAGTGCTGTGACATACGAGAGCAAGATTCGCGAGCGCATCCGGATGCTCAACGAGCAAAGGCCTCACATGCAGCTCGGTCAGCCTAAAGCTCATCCTGGCACCTAAGTCCACTTGGGAGAGGCTCAATGATGGACCGACGCAAGAAGAGAATTCGACCAGCAAAGCAACCAGAAGTACCGGGTGAGAAGAACAACTGGTGGTTCAAAAGAGCGCCAGGAGTGCTGGAAGTTCACTTCGAGAACAGAGACGGATCAAGGACCAAGGTCAATCTCTCAAGTTGGCTAGCCATTGGCCCACTGTGTGTTCCTCTCGCAACGGCATTTGCCAACACACAAGCCAACAAGCAGCAGGCTGGCAGGTACTCCGCTGCGGGAAACTTCAAGCAGGCGGCACTAAAGTACTTTCGGTCGCAAGAAACGCGCTTTAGCACGCCCGATGAGGTGCCAGCAAACTTCATCACTCAAATAAAGCAAAATCTTGATAAGCCTGATCCCATAACAAACAAGGTCCTAAGCCAGAGCACCAGAACCAACTACCTGAAGGCAATCGTGCTCTTGGTACCAGAACTCATTCGCCTCGACAGCCGGTGGAGTCACATTGAGGTCCCGCGGTACGCGGTTGCTAGAACAAAAAGCAGCTCAGCGTCAAAGACTTTGGATGCGGATGGCATGACCGAGACACTCCTAGTCGCCGCGAAGGACTGCGTGCGACTTATGAAGGAGGTCTGGCCTAGGCTGGCAACTGTGCGAAAAGCGCTATCAGACCTGAAAGCTGGCAAGCACGTGCCGATCAATAGCCCTGAGGCGCGAGTAGCTCGCGTGCTCTTCGACAACAAAGGCAACTTCCCCGCACCAACGAATCTCGGTAGGAATGCCGGCAGCTGGAGCAAAGAATACAGGACGTACCAAGCCTATCGGAGCCTCGCCTACCCGCTCGGAGGTGAGTTGACGCCACTCTATCTGTTGCTCCTTTCGCATACGGGGTGGAATGGCCAAGTACTGAACTGTCTGGAACTAGGTGGTATTCAGTTTGTGGAGGTGCTGGGAGCTAGGAGGATCCACTTGCAGTCAGTGAAGCGTCGTGGAGGTTCCAGGGGCCGGCCAGGTACTAGCAGTATCATCCGGTGGGCCGCAAACACTAGTGACAACTCGCTGTCCGTCAACAACATCATCAGCTTCCTGCTCGAATGGACAATGCTTCTACGAGACTACGCTGCCGAGCCTCTAAGTAGGGATCTGTTCCTCCACGCGGTGTCAGAAGGTGGGCGCAACGAAGTTTCAGGACTTCGCATTGACTCCTATGCGGGACGGCTCGACAACGTCCCAACTCGGATCACCAACTACATCATGGTGTATTGCCAGAGCAAAGGAAGTCCGTACTGCGGCGCATCAGCGCTCAGAATGGGAATGGCAGAGTTAATTGACAAAGCTACAAACGGAGATGCGGTCCTGCTTAAGAACCTCCTGGGCCACCGACTCATAGACACCGGGCAGGACCACTACAGAACAGTGGCCATGCTGCAGCGAAGTAAGGAGAACATGGCAGGTGCAATAGCCACGCACCAGCGATGGATTACCTCTCAAGGGAAGGTTGACACGCGCTCAAAGCCCAGCAACAGAGACTCCACCGCAGCCACACCAGGATTCACCTGCCTTGATGCCTTTCACAGCCCTATTGGTGGCCAGGTCGAAGGACGCCTATGCACCGCCTATGGCCTGTGCCCATCCTGTCCTCTGGCAGGCTCAGATACCGATGAAGCTTACGCGTTTGCTAGAGCGCTTCAGCTTAAGGAAGAGTACGAACGCGCCCGAGGACGGTTGGGGCTCGGGATTTGGAGGTGCAAGTTCCAACGCCCATACGATGCCCTTCTCACTCGCTGGATCCCCAACCTCGACTCAACCGAGAACCGAAAACAGGCTCTCCTTGTGACGCTGAGTGCGTTGCCCGCTCTCGAGTAGCGACAGCGATTAGCTAGCCAAAACTGGAGTCTGATCATGGTAACAATTCGGAAGTCCAAAAAGCCTGATGATGAGGTCGCCTCCGGTGACTGGACCTTCGCGAGAGACATAGAGGGCCAGCAGAACGAGAAGGTCATCCTGGACTGGAGCTTCGAGCTCCCTGGAGGTGGCCGCTTCACCGATCAAGCGCACGCAACACTTCATCAGCAGATGACCTTCTACCTGCGGTCAGCCCTCGACAATGGTGTGCTCTCCGTTGGGTCACTTCCGGCGACGATGATGAGCATCAGAGAGATTGCCGTTTACATGATCCGGCGAAAGATAGACTCATTGATAAGCCTCACCTCACTCCACAGCTGGGACTTCATTGATCACCTGGAAAACCAGTACTTGGAAGGTAGCTTCGATGAAGGGAGACCTAGGGACTGGAGCTACGCCACGGCCTACAAGCTGCTGCGACCGCTCGCGCAGATCTATGAGCTTAAGGCCAAGTACAAAGAAGCCGGAATCGACTGCCTGCCGGAGCCGCCCTTCGACGGGAAGTCCGCCAATCGAGTAGTCGAGATTGACCTGGGTCTGAAGAAGGGGGGCGGCCTCGCACCAATTCCAGATGACGTTGCCGTTCCGTTGCTAAGCAGAGCTTGGGAATGGATTCGCTATGGTCTTGATGATGTGATTAAGATCCAGAACCACTTCCTCCAGAGAAGGTCCCAGATGCCTGAAAGAGGACCAGCGAGGGTGAAAGCTTTCGAGCAGCTAAGCGAAGAACTTCGCGACTACAAAATGGCCATCGTGCCCGATACGGGCCAGCCATGGCATGCACCGCTTCATCCACGGACAAGAGTCGATGAGGAAGGAGCAGTAGTTGAAGTTAGCACAGTGCAGAGTGTGCGCCGGCTCGTCATGAACACCATTGCCGCCGCCACAATCTGCATCCAGGGTTGCGTTGGCCTGAGATCGCATGAGCTGATTGGCCTAAAGATCAGTCATGTGAACGACCCGCTTGATGGCATCGTTACGATCCATCAGTCTTCTGACGGACTGATGGACATCTTCATGATCAATGGGGTGTCGGCAAAGGGGAAGAAGACTGATCACGCCTGGACCGCAGGTCTGAGGCCCTGCGGTACGGACTATGAACCCATACCAATAGCGGCGCTTAAGGCGCTGTGTCGTGTGCTTGAGCCATGGAGACTGCTCAAGGGTGAAGGAACCAAAGACCTTCTGCTCAGCTTCTCCGAAGCCAAGTCATTGCCTTCGCATGCGAAGCATCTGGGTCGGTTCACGGCAATGCGCATCGCTGCATTGCAGAGAGAGTTTGCGGCTGAGCTACTAGTGTCAAAGTACGGGCTGAGCGCACAGGATGCATGGCATAGAACTAGGAGCATTCGGCCTCTTCGCTGGAGGAAAACGTTTGCCCATTACATCTACAGGACAAAGCCTGCGCTGCTCGGTGCGCTTCGCGATCACTACCGCCATATGAGCGAGCGAATCACCGAGTCGGGCTACATTGGAAGCGATGCAGCACTGCTTGAAGACCTGCAGGGGGAGCGGACGCTGGAGGCAGCGCAATTCTTCCTTGAGGTCATGACAGGGCATGCTGTGGCGGCTGGCCCTGCAAAGAAGCTAATCGCCAAGCATGCAAACGAGCTGGCAAGCTCGATCAACAGTATGGATGGCGATACGGCCATAGACAAGGCACTAGCGCTCGTCAAAATTTCGGGCTTTGAGATGTGGACGGGGACCTACGCTAGCTGCCTGATCAACATCCTTCCGGCTGAGTCTGCCTGCAATCCGCATGCGGACTTGCTGACAGGTTGGCGTCAACCAGACTTTGGAATTCGATCTCCGACACTGTGCGCCTCGTGTCGCTGTTGTTTGATCCTTCCCGAACACCGCGAGTTCTGGCAACGTCGCCTGGAGGAGAATCAGGCGATCGTTGCTGAGGAGAAACGACTGGGCGGTACGAGGTCTGGGCGGTCAATTGCGGAGCGTCGGGTTGCGCAGAGCCACTCGATACTCAAGCACCTACGAAAGGCTACCGCTTCCGACTCCGACGATTGATCCGGAAGGGCGTAACCGTATCGTCCTCTTCCGATCGAGCCTTCAGCTTGCTAAGCCGAAGCTGTAGTGACGCATTGTGCACTTGCGTCAGATGGAGCAGTCGTCTCAGCCGACGGCTCTCCGCCTTCTCTTCAACAAGCTGTGCGCTCAGGCCGCGATTGGCTTCGGCCTTCGATGCCTCCCTAATTGCCTCCCATTGTTCTGAATAGCGAGAACTGGAAGATCCAAAATTGGATCTGCTAACCCCTGATTCCCTCTCAACACCCTTGACGGAGACAAGGCGTTGCCCAGCCAACAGTTTTGCGACATTCGCTGGGTGCTCAGGCTTCTTCTGCACTAGCCGCGCGAGACCGGCCTTGATTCGTGCTTCGGTGGAAAGACCATTCTTCATTTGAACTCCCCAAGGCCGTTGACCAAGCAGGAACCTATGGCTCAGTACGCTTGTAGGTACATGATTCAGAAATCGCAGTAGCGGCTCACACAATGGCAAATGTGCGCTCACTCGAGGGAGAAAGCAACGCTGGGTTGCGCAATACTCCGAAACTTACCTCGTGCACTGGCCTCCAATCCCTATCGGAATTTCTACCTGATCAATATGTGTGCTCCCGTACCGGCAATCGCTCTGTACACAGGGCAAGGATGAAGAGGGCTAGAGATTTTCAGTCGATCCGACGACTCATAACCGGGGGTTTCAACTGCGAGGGAGATAACGTATCACGAGCTCGCGGCTTGCCCGTACCAGTAGGCTCACGCAATGGACAGATGTGCTTGGAAACGGCAATGTAGGCATACGTAATTATCAAAGAGAGTCCCATGAAGCCGACCATCTTGGCATTGGACCTGGAAGGAACGCTGATCTCCAACGCCATAAGCCAGATTCCCAGGCCCGGACTCTTTCAGTTTCTGGAGAGCGTACGTTCTCAGTTTGAAGAGCTCGTCATGTTCACGACCGTGCCGGAGCCTCTTACGCGAAATATTGCTGGGCTCTTGGTTCGCGAAGGGAGCGCGCCAGAGTGGTTCACTCAACTCCCGTACGTTCAGTGGTCGGGCAAGACCAAGGATCTGTCGTACGTCTGCCCTCGACTTGGGGGGGCTCTTCTCTTAGACGACCATGGCCCTTACGTGCACCCCGGACAGGAGCAGTTCTGGGTTGAGATCCCGCTGTACGAATCGCCGTACTCGGAAGACGACAAGGGGCTGAAGATTGCCTCTGCGAGGTTGCTCGAGAGACTCTCACTTCTGGAAAAATCGATATCCGACAAGCTGAGACCAGAGCTTCGCTAATCGTCCCGCTACTTGAGTTTCGCATGACTAAAGGAAAAGGGTGACCCCCCAGATCAGGAGGCGTTGAAGACAAACGATTCGTCGTGAACTCACGCGCTTCTATCCGGAGCGACTGACACAGCGCTGATCGAGCTCTATGCGCTGGTTGAAAACTATCGAGGCGGTGGTTGGTGTGGTGCCAAGATCGGCATGTCTGCCGATAGCTGCGATAGGGAATGGCGCGGGCCGGAAAGGTCGCACGTATCCCAACCGCGCCTTCACGAAGCGCTTCTACAAGCCTATTCCGGCCACAACTACGGCTGTGATTGGTAGCGGGTGCATCCATCCGCAGAGGTCGCGCCACCTGAGGAGCGTTGCGCCGCGTGCACCTTTGTAAGCTAACTCATTGGCTAGTCATGTCGATTGATCGGTCGACGCGAGCTTCGGTAACACATCCTGATCAAAAATTTCCTGTGCGGTACGGCCGCTCGGCTTATAGCCGGTAATCTCCTCAAGGGGCTCGACTGTGCCTCCAATTGCAACAATCACATAGCGAAGCGATGTGCCGTTGAGAGAAAACGATCGAGCAGGCAGCTGGTTCATGAGTTCTGCCATGCTCGGAGCATATCTTGCGATGTAATCTTTGAACTTGAGTCGCCGTTGCTTGAGTAATTGCAATAGCATAGGATTCGCAAGATCCTCAGGACGCCACCGTGCAGGCTCAAAATTATCAGAAAGAACTAAATCTGGGATGAGATTCGCTCTTCGAGCATCGTAGGGTTGATGTTTTACGGTAGCGTCTACTAGATAATATGGGGGTGCAACAACTATGGCGTGCGGTGCAGTGAATTGACCGTGGTCGATGGCCCAGAAGTGGCGAGGCGAAAGAGCTGACGCTGATGGGAATTCGATAGTGAGAGTTGCCTTTGCTACGTAGTTCCAGATTCCTAGCCTGTCCAGCATTCGCCCAATCATGCCCGAGGCGTCTACACACGCTCCTAACCTACCATCTCTCTCGACCGATGCGCGCACCGCTTCCGTCACGATAGCAATCTTCTGTCTCGCGTTCGCTAGATAGCTCTCATCGTACTTCTTCGCTTCAACGTACCTCGCATAGAACTCAAGATAGCCAGGATCACGCTGCTCCTGCTTGAGGAACTCTACAGAGTCATAAAACCCTGCCGTATTGAAGTCTATCCGGCCACGCTCAAATATCTGCTCTAGCTCGCTCTGCTTGGTCTGGTTCGTCAGCGCCCACGAAGTCTCCGCTTTCCCTATTTCGGCTGAGCTGGCAAAAGAATCCATAGCCATATCTCCTTTCTATAACAGACTAACACTCATGTAGACCGATAGTCCGAGGCAACTGAGAGGTGTATTACGACAATATTTTCTGGCTAGGCCGTTCTGATTTGAGCGCAGATGGTGGTTGGTATAGTCACCGCTACAACTCCATGATGGTCGGCGCGGCTGTGTGCCGAACAAGTGAGTTCTCAGGGAAAACTCTCGCAGCACCACGGGAGGACAGCCCGCGCAACGTAATGCCCAGAGACACGTTACCAACGTAATGTGTTTTATAGATCGGAAAATCCAGAATTGGGTGAATGAGCGTGACGTGTGACTCATCGGTGGCGCCCTGGAAGCTTGAGGTGTTGATTGCCACCACAATCCCCGTTTCTGGGTTGATCACAGGGCCTCCGCTCGCGCCGCCGTGCAAATGAATTGAGGTTCGCATGCAAGGAAAATTCAACATCACGCGATCTCGCTGTACTGGGAAGACATCCAAAACAGCGCCATCGTAATGGTGCCCCGCAATGCCCATGTGAAGCACCCCGTTATGGCGTGCAACAACTGTATCGGGGAATGCGTAAGTGGTCAGCTTCAATCCGGGCGATGGAACAGGTCCGCCGACTGGAAGTACATAGTTTGGAAGCGCTACTTCGTGCTCAGCGTGCAGCAGTGGGTGGAGCTCACAAAGTGCCACGTCCGATACAGGGTGCCTTATAACTTGCCTGAACTGTCGAAAATAGAATTCGTTAGTGGCATCCTTTATCTGAACGCAAGCAAATCTAGGTAATTCTCCTTCATCAAAAACATGTTTTGCTGTAAGTATCATGTTTGGGCCGACAAAGAATCCCGTCCCAACGACCCTCAAGTCGTCTCCACTCGGTCCCTTTACAACGATAGGCATTACGCCTTCCATGGGAGATATTTCGCGACCAGATTCCGCAATAGTCGAGTATGAAGTGGAGGATATTCCTTCCTGTGCTTCCCTGCGTACATCTAGTTTGAGCGGCATCGCTTCTCTAAGTGCGAGAGCAATGCGTGTACTGCGATCCCCTCTTCTATTAGCCTCTCCCATTGCGGTATACCCTTTGTCTCGACGAGAAATTAAAGGCCCATGTAGCACCTCTAGTTTCTTATCTGAAAGTGCACGACTGATTCGTCATTCAATTCATTAGCTCAAGCTGCAGCACGCCTAGCTAGATTCTAGGCCGCTTCCCAAAATCACCTATGAGAGAACTAATAGCGAAGCGCCCTCCGGCAAATCTCGGTTTAGTCTCATGCCGAACTCAGTCCCTGCTTCAGCATTGATTTCCGCCACTACAGTGTTTCCAATCCTCAGTTCCTCGATCGTGATCTCGTAAATCAATCCCTTTCCAGCGAAGAACGAAAGGCCGGGTTCCAACCTAATTCGTTGAGACGCACGCGAACCGAAAATTTTGCCTGTGTACTTCTTCACTGCTACCGCCACCTCCTTAGTCGCGCCGGTTGAGCGACCTGCTTCGATTATCTGAGTCCGCAACAATGTGGCAAGGCATAGGCATAGAGTCTCAACGAAGTCTGCGTAAGCGACTAGCTGATTCGATCCACTGATGTTCGATACGGCTCCGTGCGATGCCTCATTACGTTCCGTAATAATTCTCTTCAGGTAGTTCGCAGGGGTATCTTCATCCCAGATGATACGGTCAAATAGTGGCTTTCCTTCCGGCACGGTACACGCTCGAGCGAAGGCGTTCTCGACACCCAGCTTGGCAAAAATCCTGTTCACGACATCCGCGCGATAATTGTCAGAGTCGGTAAGAAATGCATCGGCCAGCAGCTTGTAAGCGTTCCCCCGGAGGCCATCAACCAATCCATTTGCAATCGCGTCCTCAGACAACGTTGAAAAAAGAGTGTTGGTCGGCGCCCATTTCGAAAGTATGTAACCGACGCCGACCCGATGATTTATCCGTACAGCCTCCGCTAATCCGTTATAGGTAGGATGGAGTTTTGATATCTCATCTACGTATTCTTCAACAAGATCGCAAATTGCCTGTTCCCATAATGCGTAAGTTCGGGTCACGGCTGCCGAGGAATCAAGGATCTGCCAAGCCAGTTTGTCCGGTGCCCCACTCCTGAGAATATCGACAGCCGCTTGGTCCAGCCCAAGGGGGGCAATATTCGGCGTAGCAGCATTCAAGGTCTGCCGTAGGCTTTCTTGCCATAGGACAGCTGCCCTTAAGTCAGCCAATTGGCGAGATAGTGCCGCTGGTTGCGAGTTGAACATGAGAGCAGCCGCAGCTTATGCCAAAACAGCAGTTAACATGTCTTTGAAAGCGTCCATCCTCTCTTGGATTGCCTTTGCGGTGTTTCCTTGGCCAGTGAAGGTGCCAGGACGAGCGGTAGCAACCAGTCGATGCGTCGCCTGAACGACCTCCTTTGAACGATGGAGCAACTTCTCGCGATTGCCGAGATTCTCGCTCAGCCCAACCATTACAGCGTCGGCGAAGGCAATCTGAGGCTGGCGGGCAATTCGGCCTTGCTTCTGCACCCATGGCTTAAACAACTCCGCGCCGTAAACTTCAGCCGCCAGCTCAATAGTTTCACTGAAGATCGCACGCAGCTCGCTTATATCAGCCGCATTGAACTTCCGGCTTCGAACCATGTACCTATCAAGGAACTGCTGAAGTCCCCCACGATACTGATTGCGATGGCGAAGAGAGAAGAATCGAAGGACGAATTCAACGTCTCTCATCTTGCTGAAATGAGGGTTATTAAGCAAAGAATCTGATGGGTTCTGTTCCTCTTCCTCGCTGTACTTCGGCAGACCCCACGCCGCCCTCATCCTCGGGTGTCGAGAGAGCTCCAGAAGAAGATCGTCGAACTCATTGTGATAAATGCAGTGGCGGATCTCTTGGTTCTCAAGGTGCACGCCGCCAGTGTTAAGGCGTTCAAAAACCTGCTGCCGTAGAAGCATCTCGTGCTCCCCGGTGGTGGCAGATTCCTTAAGCAGTACGATGTAGGAAATTGATCGACGATCCAATCCTTTACGGATCTCGCTGGGCAGCGTGCTGTACTGTCGACCGTTAAGCTCTGGCCACTGCTCTAGACCGCGGAGCTTGAAACTGTTCTCGTAGAATTCGCTAATAGTCGAGATACGTTGTTGCCCGTCCATTACCTCGTATCGGGCAAAATCCGACTCGAAAAGGAAACACGGAGGAACAGGGATGTTCATGATGAGAGACTCAATTAGCTTAGACTTTCGCTTGACATCCCAACGTTTCCGGCGTTGGTAGAACGGCTGCAGCCGCATCCAATCCGCGCGCTTGAGTGCAGCTACGAAATTTGGGAGTTGCTCGCGATTCGATTCCGTAACAATGCGAAGCTCTCGAGCTGAGTATTTGCTGTTGATCTCTTCATCTGTCGGTTTGCGGGTCCGTGCGACTGGCTCGTCCAGCCACATGGTCTGCTCACTCGGGGAAAATGGCACGCTATGTCTCCTTTTGCTGCGAGTACTGCAGGCCGCACGGAGCGCCACTATAGCAAGAACGGCAGAAAGCTCGCGCCGCCTACTCGGCTCGGTGCATGGCCGTCGACGCAGCATCTGACAGGTCCAAGCAGGCCTATCACTAGTAACATACCGCTCTGCTGATCCTATCGACCATCGACGGCCCAGATTTGCACACTTGACCGCCCTGGGTTTCGTAGACACGTCGCAGCTAAAAACTATGGCTTAGGCGGAGGTGATCATGGGCACGATGCGGTAGACCAATGAGTTCAAGATCGAGACGGTACGGCAGATCGTTGAGTGCGTCAGTCCAGTAGCGGAGGTAGGTAAGCTATCGACTGGGCGATCGATCCACAGTCTTTACGGTTGGAAGCGGCAGCATGTCAACCGTGACGTGTGCTAGATCGTACAGCAGGACCAGAAGGCGGAAGTGCTCCGCCTCGAGGGGGGGCTTTGCCAGATCACTCAAGAGCGAGGCATTCTAACTAAGTATAGCCGCCACGTCCTTTGCGAAGGGCTAAGAGCAAAATCTGCCTTAACGAAGCGACACTTAGACCAGTTGTGTCTCTACGCCATATGCCGGATGCTTGGCATCCATCGCATTGGCTGCAACGCTCCGTTGAAAGCGCTGGTAGGCTCTCGCGACAAAGTCGATAAAGTACTGCTCGGGCAAGTGAGTAGGCCCGCTCCAACCTCGACTTCGGCTTGGAGCGACCTCTCAAGTAACCGGCGATGCCGCGCTGCCTCTGCCGTTCGGCAAGACGTTGGTCGCACCAGTAAGCTCACAGTTGGACATTCAGATGAAAAGGGCGCAGCGTTTCCTTCTCGCCCCAAAGCCTATTGATTTCGGAGAGCTCAGGTGAGCAGAACAAGCGTCTCCCATCCACTGCAGATTGCGACCTTGCCCGTCGGGGTGAGCGGCGGTGCAATCGGTGTCACCTTTGCACCGGGAAAGCATCAGGACGTCGCGATGACAGGGTCTTGGGCTCGGGACCTGGACCTCGATCTAGCGTCGATCGTCGCCTGGGGAGCACAGCACCTGATCACGTTGATTGAACCGTGGGAGTTCGAGGAGCTGCGAATCGCCTCTTTGGCCGAACGTTCCGGAGCGCACGGTTTGATGTGGCATGGCCTGCCGATTACGGATGGCGAGGCTCCTGATGCGCGACTGCTTGAGCCATGGCGATATCTAGGACCACAGTTCGCAGCCGCGCTCTTGTCTGGAAGCAGAATCGTCGTGCACTGCAAGGGGGGACTGGGTCGAGCCGGGACCGTGGCGTCGATGCTACTCATTGAAACACGTTGCGTTTCGGATGGGATCGATGCAATTGCTAAGGTGCGCTCAGTGCGGCCTGGTGCGGTGGAGACTGTGGAGCAGGAGGAGTTCATTCTTAGCTGGCCCGAGCGCATGGCGCCGAGTCTCGGATAGCCGCAATGGACGCTAACCTACCCTTCGTTGCCTTGAGTTGGCATACAAGGTGGCGGCATTCGGCAGTTAGTCTGGAGAAAGGGCACCCGAATAGGACGTAGTGCTAAACACTTTTCTTCAAACACATAAAGTGCTGCTGCTCGTACTGCTTTGCGCGCCCCTCGCATGCCTATCTGAACCTGTCGCCGGGCCTGGATTTCGAGACCAAGCTGTTCGCCAAGACCAATGCGCCGCAACTGCTGCGCAAGGAGCTGTCGAAACCGGGTTACGTGCCGCAGCCGATCGCGCTGGGCATCAACACCGATGCGTACCAACCGATCGAGCGCAAGTTCAAGCTGACCCGTCAGCTGATCGAAGTGATGCTGGAGACGAAACATCCGTTCTCGTTGATCACCAAGAACGCGCTGGTCGAGAGGGATATCGACCTGCTCGCGCCGCTGGCCGCGGAGAACCTGGTCAGCGTGCACTTCTCGGTGACCTCGCTGGACCCGCATCTTTCCGCAAAGCTCGAACCGCGCGCGTCGGCACCGCATGCGCGGCTGCGCGCGATGAAGCGGCTGCATGAGGCCGGTGTTCCGGTCGGGGTGATGGTGGCGCCGGTGATCCCATGGATCAACGACAGCGAACTGGAGGCCGTGCTGGAAGCCGCACACGACGCAGGCGCCAGCACCGCGGGTTACGTGCTGCTGCGCCTGCCACTGGAAGTGGCACCGCTGTTCCGCGACTGGTTGGACACCCATCACCCGGATCGCGCCGCGCACGTGATGAGTACCATCCAGCAGCTGCGCGGTGGCAAGGACTACGACAGCCAGTTCGGCACGCGCATGCGCGGCGAAGGCGTGTATGCGGATCTGTTGAACAACCGCTTCAAGCTGGCGCGCAAGCGGCTGGGCTTCAATGCACAGAACAGCCACTGGCCGAAGCTGGAGTGCAGCCGGTTCCAGAAGCCGCTGCCGCCGAAGAAGGATTCGCCGCAGGGCTCGTTGTTCTGAGTAGCGTCGAGCTCGCTCGACTGGCGACGGAAAAGCAGTCGAGCAAGCTCGACTCTACGGGGGATGCAACGCAGTCGAGCAAGCTCGACGCTATGCCCCAAACAACTTCTGCGCGCTCTGGAACAGGATCCAGCTGGTGGCGATGAACTTGTCGCCGCCCTGCGGCCGATTGCCGCGATGGGTGTGGGTGAACGCGGTCGGGGCTATCAGCAGGCTGCCGGTGCGTGGTGCGATCTTGCGGCCCTGGAACAGGAACTCGGTTTCGCCTTCCTCGAAGTCATCGTTGAGGTACAGCGTCCACAACACGTGCCGGTGCAGGGTCTCGGCCTGGGCATCCTTCGGGTATAGCTCGCAGTGCCAGTACGGGTAGCCGCCCTCGCCCGCCGCGTACCACTGCAGGTTGATCG
>Ga0228674_1000600_pt1 | contig 24142 bp, 20 predicted proteins | sample 1D_rmetaG_FD_189054 | JGI IMG/M metagenome (GOLD analysis project Ga0228674, IMG submission 189054) | Seawater microbial communities from Monterey Bay, California, United States - 1D_r | ecosystem: Environmental > Aquatic > Marine > Coastal | place: USA: California | collected 2016-09-26
AAGCTAGCACGACGAAAGGCAACTTTACACAGGGAGCCACACAAGGTTTTGCCTATATTCAGTTAATCTCGCGGCGCTCTGCCATCACGCCTCCACCATCGCCAGCGCCTCCTCGACATCCACCGCCACCAGGCGCGAACAACCCGGCTCGTGCATGGTAACCCCCATCAGTTGGTCGGCCATTTCCATGGCGATCTTGTTGTGGGTGATGTAGATGAACTGCACCGTCGCCGACATCTCCTTGACCAGCCGCGCATAGCGCCCGACGTTGGCGTCGTCCAGCGGTGCATCCACTTCGTCCAACATGCAGAACGGCGCCGGATTGAGCTGGAAGATGGAAAACACCAATGCCAAAGCGGTCAACGCTTTCTCTCCACCGGAGAGCAAATGAATGGTGCTGTTCTTCTTGCCCGGGGGCCGCGCCATGATGGTTACACCGGTATCGAGTAAATCTTCGCCGGTGAGTTCCAAATAAGCGTTGCCGCCACCGAAAACTTTTGGAAAGAGTGCCTGCAAACCGCCATTGATCTGATCGAAGGTGTCCTTGAAACGATTGCGCGTTTCCTTGTCGATCTTGCGGATGACGTTCTCCAGGGTTTCCAGCGCCTCGACCAGGTCGGCGTCCTGAGCATCCAGATAGCGCTTGCGCTCGGACTGCTGCTGATACTCGTCGATAGCCGCCAGGTTGATCGGCCCGAGACGAGCAATACGCGCGGCCATGCGCTCCAACTCCTCTTCCCAGGCGCTTTCCGTGGCCTCGGCCGGCAGCGTGGCGATCACCCCGTGCAGGTCGTAATTGTCCTCGGCGAGCTGGTCGGCCAGGGCCTTGCGCCGCACGTTAAGCGACTGCCAGTCCATGCGCTGTTGCTCCAGCTGGCTGCGCAGCAGTTGCGCCTGCTGCTCGGCCTGAGTGCGGCGTTTCTCGGCATCACGCAGCTCGCGGTCGGCATCTTCCAGCGCCAAACGCGCCTGACGCAGCTCGTCGTCCACCGCCATGCGCCGTTCGAGTAGCTCTTCGAGCTTGATACGCAGCTCTTCCAGCGGCGCCTCGCCCTCTTCCAGATTCAGCGACAGTTGCTCGCGTCGTTCGTGCAGACGCTCGGCCTGCATCTGCAGACGCTCCAGCGCCTGGCGGGTGGAGTCGTGCTGCGCCTTGAGCGAGCCGACGCGCACCGCCAACTGGTGCGCATGATCCTTGTGCTGGCGGGCCTCCTGGCGCACGCGATCAAGGCGCTCGCGCAGGCTGTCGCGGCTGGCCAGCAGGCTTTCGCGCTGCTCGTTATCCAGCGCCATGGCATCCAGTGCGCCCTGCAATTGCAGGCGCGCTTCGCCCAGTTGCTCCTGCTCGATCTCGCGCTGCTCGGCCGCTTCCTGCAGCTCGTCCTGCAGACGGCGGCGACGCAGGCCCAGTTGCTCGGCCTTGGCCTGGCTGGCGGACAGCTTTGCCTTTAGCTCGCTCAGCTGGCGCGCCAGTTCCTGACCCTGACGGCGTTGCTGCTCGCGTAGCTCTTCCTGCCGGCGTTGATCATCGCGCAGCGCCAGCAAGCGTTCATCCAGTTGCGCCAGGGCCGCTTCACGCTCTTCGCGCTCCAGCTGCAGACGCTCCAGTTCCTGGCCACGCGCCAGCACGCCGCTGTCGGCTTCGGCGGCGCGGCGCACACGCAGGAAGTGCCGGCCGACCCAGTAGCCGTCGCGGCTGATCAGGCTTTCGCCTTCGACCAGTTGCGCACGGGCGGCCAGCGCCTGCTCCAGGGACTCCACCGGGCGCACAGCGGCCAGCCAGGGCGACAGGTCATGGCTCGATTCGACCTTATCCAGCAGGCTACCGGCACGGCGCGCACCGCCCTTGGCGGGGCTGGCCAGGCGCAGCTCACCCTGCTCCAGCGCGGTGAAATCCAGCCCGGCGAAATCGTCCAGCAGCACGGCCTGCAGGTCGGCACCGAGCACGGTTTCCACCGCCAGCTCCCAGCCAGCCTCCACGCGCAGGCCTTCGGCCAGGCGCGGGCGCTGCAGCAGGTTCTGCTCGCGCAGCCACTCGCCAGCCCCCTGCCCTGGATCGAGCGCCGCCTGTTGCAGCGCCTCCAGCGAGGCCAGGCGACCGTTCAGGCGTTGCAGCTCGCCCTGCGCCTGCTGCTGGGCCTGACCGGCCTGCTGCAATTCCTCGCGCAGTTGCTGCAGGCGCTCGGCCTGTTGCTCTTCGGCCAGGTGCAGGGCTTCCTGCTCCAGCTCACCGGCAGCCAGCTGTTCGTTCAGTTCGAGAATGGCGGCGTCTTCCGGGTCGGCCACCAGTTGCTGCAATTCTTCGTTGAGACGACGCTGGCGTTCTGCCACACGCTCCAGACTCTGCTCCAGCTGGGCGATGCGCGACTGCTGCACCTCGGCCTGGCGGCGCGGTTCGGCGCTGCGCTGGTTGAAGCCGTCCCACTGTTCCTGCCAGCCGTGCATAGCGGCTTCGGCCTCTTCCAGACTGGCAGCGGACTCTTCGGCGGCAGCCGCAGTCATCTCTTGCTCGGGCAGTAGCATGTCCAGCTCTTCACCCAGAGTTGCCAGCAGGGTGCGGTCATGGCCAAGGTGCGATTCGGTTTCCAGGCGCGCCTTCTCCGCCTCGCGCAAATCGTCCTGCAACTGACGCAGGCGCTGTTGGCCATGCTGGATGCTCTGCTCGACGCGGGCGATATCGCCGCCCACGGAATAGAAGCGGCCCTGCACCAGGTTGAAACGCTCGGAGAGCTCATGGTGGCCATCGCGCAGGCGCTCGATGGCGGCATCGGCACTGCGCTGCTCGGCCACCAGGGCCTCGAAAGCGACTTCCTGATCGCCGATCACCTGCTCGCGGCTGCCGACCTGCTGATTCAGGGTCTGCCAGCGCAGGGCCAGCAGTTGCGCCTTGAGCTGACGTTCTTCGGCCTTGTATTCCTGATATTTCTCCGCGGCCTGGGCCTGACGGTGCAGGCGTTCGAGCTGGCGTTCCAGTTCCTCGCGCAGGTCGGTCAGGCGCGCCAGATTTTCCTGGGTGCGGCGGATGCGGTTCTCGGTCTCGCGACGGCGCTCCTTGTACTTGGAGATGCCAGCGGCTTCCTCGATGAAGTTGCGCAACTCCTCGGGCTTGGCCTCGATCAGCTTGCTGATCATGCCCTGCTCGATGATCGAGTAACTGCGCGGCCCCAGGCCGGTGCCGAGGAAGATATCGGTGATGTCGCGGCGGCGGCATTTGGTGCCGTTGAGGAAGTAGGTGTTCTGTCCGTCGCGGGTCACCCGGCGGCGAATGGAGATTTCGGCGAAGGCCGCGTATTCGCCCACCAGCGAGTTGTCGCTGTTGTCGAAAATCAGCTCGATGGAGGCCTGGGTCACCGGCTTGCGTGTGTTGGAGCCGTTGAAGATGACGTCGGTCATCGACTCGCCACGCAGGTTCTTCGCCGAGCTTTCCCCCATCACCCAGCGCACGGCGTCGATGATGTTCGACTTGCCGCAACCATTGGGCCCGACCACCGCCGCCATGTTGCTGGGAAAGCTTACCGTCGTCGGATCGACGAAGGACTTGAAGCCCGCCAGCTTGATGCTCTTCAGGCGCATCGGGGCTTAGCGCTCGGCCAGGGTTGCCAGCACCAGCTGACAATTGTGTTCGCCATAGGCCAGCAGCACCTCACGTGCACGCGCATGGTCACGGCCGATGATCGCCTGCAGCAGGCTGGCGAAGGTGCCCATGAACTGGCCCATCTCGCCTTTGCGCCGCTCCAGCGCCAGGTGGTAGGTGCGACTGATGGCCGGCAGCAGGTTCTCCAGGGTTTCCTGCAGGTACGGGTTGTCGGCGAAGGGAAAGGCCGCACGCATCACGTCGAAGCTGTTCTCGACGAAGGCGCCGATATCGCCACGCTCCAGGCTGGCCAGCAGGCGCTGCTGGATATCGATGAAGGGCGCCAGGTCGGTCTCCACCTTCCAGCGCTCGATCACCGCGCGCGCCAGCATGATGTAGAGCTCGATGCTCAGTGCGTAGAGGCTGGTGACGTGATGCGGGGTCAGTTCGCTGACCTGGGCACCGCGGCGCGGTAGGATCACGATCAGGTGGCGGCGCTCGAGAATGAGCAGCGCTTCGCGTACCGAACCACGACTGACGTTAAGGGCCTGGGTAACTTTCTGCTCCTGGATACGTTCGCGCTCCTTGAGCTCACCGTGAATGATCCGCTCTGCCAGGTAATGGGCAATTTGCTCGGCGAGGCTGTCCAGGGCCTTGAACGTCATGACATTCCTTAAGTTGCGTCGATCCAGAGGCAGGCGGTCGAGTCTGAGAGCCCCGCTGCAGCTGGGCAGGAGCACGAAAATTCGACGGTGAGTTTAACACAGGGCGCATCCGGGCCAAGCGTACGGCATGACACTTGCTGCATGAATGGCCAGATTCACGGATCAGGCTGCCAAAATCACGCTGACTTTCAGGTCAGAAATTTATTGACCCAAAAGTCAGAGAATTCTAGATTGCCTCCATGGCCAATCACGTCCGGGCCTTGCAATGCGTGCACATATCCGGCGAGCCAAACGATTCATAACAATAAAGCGCCTGGAGGTCGTCCTTGATCCAGTTTTTACTCAACCGGGAGCTGCGCACCGAGCATGCCCTGGACCCCAACGTCACCGTGCTCAACTACCTGCGTGAGCACGTCGGCAAAACCGGAACCAAGGAAGGCTGCGCCTCCGGCGACTGCGGTGCCTGCACCGTGGTGGTAGGCGAGCTCGAGGGCGACCGCGTACGCTACCGCACCCTCAACTCCTGCCTGACCTTCGTCTCCAGCCTGCACGGCAAGCAACTGATCACCGTCGAAGACCTCAAGTACCAGGGCAAGCTGCACAGCGTGCAGCAGGCGATGGTCGACTGCCATGGCTCGCAGTGCGGCTTCTGCACCCCCGGTTTCATCATGTCGCTGTTCGCCCTGCAAAAGAATTCCAGCGGCTACGACAAGGGCGCCACGCTGGAAGCCCTGGCCGGCAACCTGTGCCGCTGCACTGGCTACCGCCCGATCATCGACGCCGCTGAACAGGCCTGCTGCCAGAAGCAGCCGGATCAGTTCGATGCCTTCGAAAGCGACACCGTGGCCCGACTCAAGTCCATCGCTCCGCGCGAAACCGCCGAACTCAATAGCGGTGACAAACGCTGCCTGGTACCGCTGACCGTGGCCGACCTGGCCGACCTCTACGCCGCCAACCCGCAAGCACGCCTGCTCGCTGGAGGCACCGACCTGGCCCTGGAAGTCACCCAGTTCCACCGTGAATTGCCGGTGATGATCTACGTCGGCCATATCGAAGACATGAAGCGCATCGAAGTGACCGACAGCGCCATCGAGATCGGCGCCGCGGCGGCGCTGTCCGACTGCTACGCAGCGCTGTCGCGCGAGTTCCCGGACTTCGGCGAGCTGCTGCACCGCTTCGCCTCGCTGCAAATCCGCAACCAGGGCACCTTGGGCGGCAATATCGGCAACGCCTCGCCCATCGGCGATGCCCCGCCGCTGCTGATCGCCCTCGGCGCGCAGATCGCCCTGCGCCAGGGCAACACCCGGCGCATTCTGCCGCTGCAGGACTATTTCCTCGATTACAAGGTGACCGCGCGCCAGGAAGCCGAATTCATCGAGAAGATCATCGTGCCGCGCAAGCAAGCCAACCAGGCGTTCCGTGCCTACAAAGTGTCCAAGCGCCTGGACGACGACATTTCCGCCGTCTGCGCGGCCTTCCATCTGACTATCGTCGACGGCGTGGTCACCGAAGCGCGCATCGCCTTCGGCGGCATGGCCGCCATCCCCAAACGCGCCAGCGCCTGTGAGGCGGCGCTGGTCGGCTCGGCCTGGTATCCGGGCGTGATCGAGCGTGCCTGCAACGCACTGGCTGAGGACTTCACCCCGCTGTCGGATTTCCGCGCCAGCAAGGAATACCGCCTGCTCACTGCCCAGAACCTGTTGCGCAAGTTCTTCCTGGAGCAGCAGTCGCCCGAGATCGAAACCCGGGTTACCGCTTACGCCTAAGAGCCTGTTCTAAGGGCGCAGTGAATTGATACGCCGCCGGCCAGCCCGGCGGCATGCGAAGTTTTGGAGGCGAAGATGTCCAGTCATACCGAACACAAATCCCAGGAAGAGCTGGCCGCCCTGTTCCGTGCCGGCATGACCAGCGGCGTCGGCCGCAGCGTCAAGCACGAGAGCGCAGACAAGCACGTGTCCGGCGAAGCGGTCTATGTCGACGACCGCCTGGAGTTCCCCAACCAGTTGCACGTCTATGCGCGCCAGTCGGATCGTGCCCATGCGCGCATCCTGCGCATCGACACCCGCCCCTGCTACGAGTTTCCGGGCGTGGCCATCGCCATCACCAAGGATGACGTGCCGGGCCAGCTGGACATCGGCCCGGTGGTCGCCGGCGACCCGCTGCTGGCCGACGGCAAGGTCGAGTACGTTGGTCAGGTGGTGCTGGCGGTAGCCGCTGACAGTCTGGAAACCGCGCGCAAGGCGGCCATCGCCGCCATCGTCGAATACGAAGACCTGGAGCCGGTACTCGACGTGGTCGAGGCCTACCGCAAGAAGCACTTCGTGCTCGCCAGCCACACCCACCGCATCGGCGACTCGGCCAGCCAGTTGGCCAGCGCCCCGCGTCGCCTGCAGGGCACCCTGCATATCGGCGGCCAGGAGCACTTCTACCTGGAAACCCAGATTTCCTCGGTGATGCCGACTGAAGACGGCGGCATGCTGGTCTACACCTCGACGCAGAACCCCACCGAGGTGCAGAAGCTGGTTGCCGAAGTGCTTGGCGTGCCGATGAACAAGATCGTCATCGACATGCGCCGCATGGGCGGCGGCTTCGGCGGCAAGGAAACCCAGGCCGCCGGCCCGGCGTGCCTGTGCGCAGTGATCGCGCACCTCACCGGCCGGCCGACCAAAATGCGTCTGCCGCGCATGGAAGACATGAGCATGACCGGCAAGCGCCACCCCTTCTATGTCGAGTACGACGTCGGCTTCGATGACGACGGCCTGCTACACGGCATCGAGTTGGATCTGGCCGGTAACTGCGGCTATTCGCCGGATCTGTCCGGCTCCATCGTCGACCGCGCCATGTTCCACTCGGACAATGCCTACTTCCTCGGCAACGCCACCATCAACGGTCATCGCTGCAAGACCAATACCGCCTCGAACACCGCCTACCGCGGTTTCGGCGGCCCGCAGGGCATGGTCGCCATCGAGGAAGTGATGGACGCCGTCGCGCGCAGCCTGGGCAAGGACCCGCTGGAAGTGCGCAAGCTCAACTACTACGGCAAGACCGAGCGCAACGTCACCCACTACCACCAGACCGTCGAGCACAACGTCATCCACGAGATGACCGCCGAGCTGGAAGAAAGCGCCGAGTACGCCAAGCGCCGTCGCGAAATCATCGCGTTCAACCAGAAAAGCCCGGTATTGAAGAAAGGCCTGGCCATGACCCCGGTGAAATTCGGCATCAGCTTCACCGCCACCTTCCTCAACCAGGCCGGCGCGCTGATCCATATCTATACCGACGGATCGATCCACCTTAACCACGGCGGCACCGAGATGGGCCAGGGCCTCAACACCAAGGTGGCGCAGGTCGTCGCCGAGGTGTTCCAGGTCGATATCGAGCGCATCCAGATCACCGCCACCAACACCGACAAGGTGCCCAACACCTCGCCCACTGCCGCCTCAAGCGGCACCGACCTCAACGGCATGGCGGCGAAGAACGCGGCCGAGACCATCAAGCAGCGCCTGGTCGACTTCCTGGTGCGCGAGTACAAGGTCACCCCGGAAGACGTCGAATTCAAGGGCGGCCAGGTGCGCGTGCGCGATCACTTCCTGTCCTTCGAGGAGGTGATCCAGAAGGCCTATTTCGGCCAGGTATCGCTGTCGTCGACCGGTTTCTACCGCACGCCGAAAATCTACTACGACCGCGACAAGGCGGCCGGCCGCCCCTTCTATTACTACGCCTACGGCGTGGCCTGCGTGGAAGTGCTGGTCGACACCCTGACCGGCGAATACCGCATGCTGCGCGGCGACATCCTGCATGACGTCGGTGACTCGCTGAACCCGGCCATCGACATCGGCCAGGTCGAAGGCGCCTTCGTCCAGGGCATGGGCTGGCTGACCATGGAAGAGTTGGTGTGGAACGCCAAGGGCAAGCTAGAGACCTGCGGCCCGGCCAGCTACAAGATCCCGGCCATCGCCGACATGCCCATCGACCTGCGCGTGAAGCTGGTGGAAAACCGCAAGAACCCGGAAGACACCGTGTTCCACTCCAAGGCCGTGGGCGAGCCGCCCTTCATGCTCGGCATCGCTGCCTGGTGTGCCCTCAAGGACGCCGTGGCCAGCCTGGCCGACTACAAGGTGCAGCCGCAGATCGACGCGCCGGCCACGCCTGAGCGCGTGCTCTGGGGTGTGGAGCAGATGCGCAAGCTGAAACAAGCCAGAACAAGCGCCGTCGAAATGGAAACGGCCGGAGCGTAGGATGGGCCGGGCCGCTCCGCTTCAGCCCACCAACATCAACGGCGTGTATTGGTGGGCTGAAGCCCACCCTACCCCCAAACCACGGTGCACAACAATGACAAAACACACCGAACCGAATAACCGCCCCGCTCACCCGGCGCCGGAGCCGATTCTCGATCCGTCGCCGAGCAACTGGCGCCTGCCGCGCCCGGGACAAACCACGCCTTCCTGGAGGCTGAGCAAATGAGTTGGATCAGCGCCCTCGCCGAGTTGCAGCAACAAGGTGAAGCCTGCGTGCTGGTGACCATCATCGAGGAACGCGGCTCGACGCCGCGTAATGCCGGCTCGAAGATGGTGGTCACCGCCGAGCGCATCTTCGAGACCATCGGCGGCGGCCATCTGGAATACAAGGCCATGGAAATGGCCCGCGAGATGCTCGCCAGCCGCAGCCAGGACACCCGCCTGGAGCGCTTCTCCCTCGGCGCCAGCCTCGGCCAGTGCTGCGGCGGCGCCACCGTGTTGTTGTTCGAGCCCATGGGCCAGCCGCAGGCGCAGATCGCCGTATTCGGCGCCGGCCATGTCGGTCGCGCACTGGTGCCGCTGCTCGCCAGCCTGCCGTGCAAGGTGCGCTGGATCGATTCGCGGGAGAACGAATTTCCCGAGCACATCCCCGCCGGCGTGGAGAAGATCGTGGGCGACGAGGTGGTCGACGAGGTGGAGAACATGCCGCCCGGCAGCTACTACATCGTCATGACTCACAACCACCAGCTCGATCTGGAACTGACCGCGGCGATCCTCAAACGCGGCGACTTCGCTTACTACGGCCTGATCGGCTCGAAGACCAAGCGCGTCAAGTTCGAGCATCGCCTGCGCGAACGCGGCTTCACGGACACCCTGATGGCGCGCATGCGCTGCCCCATGGGCCTGGCCGAAGTGAAAGGCAAGCTGCCGGTGGAAATTGCCGTATCCATTGCTGGCGAAGTGATCGCCACCTACAACGCAAGCTTCGGTCAGGACGTGAAAAAGGGTGAGTCCAGCGTCGCCAAGCTGCTGCCGGCCTCGCGTAGATCCTGACTATTGGTGCGCACAGCGCACCCTACGGGCCAAGATCGTAGGGTGTGCTGTGCGCACCGCCCCATTTTTCATGGTGCGTCCCGCGCACCCACGTACGAGACTTTAATGATGAGCAACACCCGCAAAGCCTACCGCGCCGCCATCCTGCACAGCCTCGCCGACCCGGCCGTGGTCGGTGTCGAGCAGTCTTACGAATATTTCGAGGACGGCATTCTGCTGATCGAAAACGACAAGGTCGCTCAGGTCGGCGCGGCTGCCGAGCTGCTACCGAAGCTGGCCGGCATCGAGATCCAGCGCTACCGCGACGCGCTGATCATCCCCGGCTTTATCGACACCCATATCCACTACCCGCAGACCGGCATGATCGCTTCCTACGGCGAGCAGCTGCTGGACTGGCTCAACACCTACACCTTCCCCACCGAGCGGCAGTTCGAAAACAAGGCCCATGCCAGTGACGTGGCGGCGATCTTCCTCAAGGAATTGCTGCGCAACGGCACCACCACCGCCCTGGTGTTCGGCAGCGTGCACCCGCAATCGGTGGATGCCTTCTTCGAGCAGGCCGACAAGCTCAACCTGCGCATGATCGCCGGCAAGGTGCTGATGGATCGCAACGCCCCGGAATACCTGACCGACACCGCCGAATCCGGCTACGCCGAAAGCAAGGCGCTGATCGAGCGCTGGCACGGCAAGGGCCGCCTGCACTACGCGGTCACCCCGCGCTTTGCCCCGACCAGTACGCCGGAGCAACTGGAGCTGGCCGGCAAGTTGCTCGGCGAGTACCCGGACCTGTACATGCACACCCACCTGTCCGAGAACCGCAAAGAGATCGAGTGGGTCAAGGAGCTGTTCCCCGAGCGCAAGGGCTATCTGGACGTCTACGACCACCACAGGCTGATCGGCCCGCGCGCGGTTTTCGCCCACGGCGTGCACCTGCGCGACGACGAGTGCAAGCGCCTGGCGGAAACCGGCTCGGCGGTGGCCTTCTGCCCGACGTCCAACTTGTTCCTCGGCAGCGGCCTGTTCGACCTGAACAAGCTGGAAGCTCATGGCGTACGGGTCAGCCTGGGCACCGACGTCGGCGCCGGCACCAGCTTCAGCCAGCTGCAATCGCTGAACGAGGCATACAAGGTGATGCAACTGCAGGGCAAGAAGCTCGACCCGTTCAAGTCGCTGTACCTGGCCACGCTGGGCGGCGCCAACGCGCTGTACCTGGACGATAAACTGGGCAACTTCCTGCCTGGCAAGGACGCCGACTTCCTGGTGCTGGACTACAACGCCACGCCGCTGATGAGCTATCGCATGCAGCAGGCCAAGAGCCTGGAAGAGCGCCTGTTCGCCCTGACCATGCTCGGTGATGACCGCGCGGTGAAGGAAACCTTCGCCGCCGGCCGTTCGGTGCATCACCGCGATCAGTAGATGCCGGTAAAACGCTTACGCCGTGAGGCATGCTGAAAACCGTCGATCAACGTAGTGAAGTCGAAGACCAGGCGCCCGGTAGCGGCCTGTACCGCCGCCGCGTAGGGCGGCAGGTTGGAGCACTCGAGCAGGATCGCGCCGACTTCGGGGTGCTCCGCAACCATCGCGCGGGCCACCTCGACCACCTCGGCCTCTATCGCTTCCTGGTCCAGGGTGCCGGTCTCGTCGAGGATCGGCCCCCGGAAATGCGGCTGTTCCTCCAGCCCGCGAATCACCGCCCGGGAAGGATCGGAAAGTCCGGCAATATCCAGAAGCTCCGGCGTCAAGCGCCGTGCATTGGCGCAGATGATGCCCACTCGGCGCTGCGGCCCCAGGGTGCGCTCGATCATCGGCAATTGCAGCAGGCTGGAAAGGATCACGGGGGTGTCGAGCGCTGCAGCCACCTTCTGCTGGTAACGCACCATGTAGCCGCAATCGCTGGTGATGGCACGCACCCCCATGCGCTGTAGCTCCAGTGCGGTGTCGATGACGTTCTGCACCAGGCTCTCGTCGCCTTGTTCGATCAGTCGATCGAGGGTCACGTCAGGAACCGTGCGATAGAGCACCGGATAATCGTAGGTCGAAGCATTGCCCACGTCGCCGGGAACGAAGGGGGTGGAGCAATCGATCAGCAAGATGCCGATGGCGTGCCCATAGCTTTCTACGCCGGGGCGGACCTGGTATTTCATAGAATATCTCCGATGAGGGACGTGCCCACCTGTGCTCACAGGTGGGCATAAAGGTTGGATTCGGTTCTGCCTGACCCCGCGCTACTCCCGCGAATCGCGTTGCTAGTAGCCCATCAGGCGCGGCAACGTCAGCGAAAGCGCCGGGAAATAGGTGGTCAGCAGCACCACAGGCAGGTAGGCGAACAACAGGAACACCATGGTGGGGGACAGCATGCGCACCAGCGGTACATTGCCCACCAGCGACCCCAAATAGAGCAGCGGTGCGGTCGGCGGGGTAATCAGCCCCATGCCCAGATTGGTGGCGATGATCGCAGCGAAGTGAACCGGATCGATCTCCAGACTGCGCATGATCGGCATCAGCATCGGCGTCGCCAGCAGGATCGCACTGGCATCGTCCATCAGCATTCCGACCACGATCAGGAACAGGTTGACCATCAACAGCAACACCAACGGGTTGTCACTGACGTGGGTGAAGCCGTCCAGCATCAATTGCGGCACGTTCTGCATGGTCAGCATGCGCGATAGCATCGATGCGAAGAACACCAGCACCAGCAGCACCCCGGTCATCTGACCGGCTTTCCATAGGGTGGTATAGAGATCCTTCCAGCCCATGTCGCGATAGATCAGCACGCTCAGCGGGATGGCATAGATCACCGCCACTGCCGCCGCTTCGGTCGGTGTGGTAATTCCCCCGTAGATGCAGCCGAGGATGATCAGCGGCATCACCAGGCCCAGGCCCGCATGGCGACCACGACGGGCCACCTCCTGTGCCCACTCGCGCGCCGGCAGCGCAGGCTCCTGGCGCAACGGCATCTTGCGCGTGAGGACCCAGTTCCAGAAGCAGAACAAGCCGATCAGGATGAATGCCGGCACGATCGGTGCCAGGAAGGCCGCGGTGATCGAGGTGCCCGACACCCAGCCGTAGAGAATCATCGAGGCGCTCGGCGGCAACAGCAGCGCCAGCACCGACGAACAGGCGACGAGGCTGGCCGCGTAACCCCGGTCGTAACCGTTCTCCACCATACGCGGGATCATCGTGGTGCCGATGGCGGCGACCGCCGACGAAGCCATGCCGGAAATGGCGCCGAACACCGCGGTGGCCAGTACCACCACGATGCCCAGTCCGCCACGGAAACGCCCGACAATGGACTCGGCCAAGTCGATCAAGCGCCGGGCAATGCCCCCCTGGCTCATGATGGTGCCCGCGATGATGTACAGCGGAATCGCCAGCAACACCACCGAGGACACCTGGCTGAAACCGGCACTGACCAGGAACGAAGCACTGCCGAAGTTGCCGACGCTGAAGAGGAACAGCACCGCCGCAGCAAAGCACAGCGGTACCGGAAGACCGATCACCAGCAAGACGCAGAGAATCGCGGCATCGATGAGAATGTACTCAAGCATGGCGACCGCTCCGCTTGCAAAGGATGATCGTCTCGATCAGTTCGGCCAGGAAATACAACGTCATCAAGCCCAGGCCGACCGGCATCGCCAGTTGCGCGTAACCCACGGGAACGTTGATTTCGGTGGACATCATGCCTAGCTTCAGCGACCAGTTCGCCAGCCCCCAGGCCCACACCGTCATCCAGCCACAGAGCAGCACGGACAGGCTGCAAACCAGCAGGCGAATCACTCGCTGGGCCACCTCGCCCCGCAGCAACAGCTCCACCAGCGAGGCGGACATGTGCCCTCTCTGCTCGGCCCCAACCGAGGCCCCCAGGAAATACAGCCACACGGCCACGTAGCAGGCGATCTCCTCGATACCGAAGATCGCCGTCTCGAACACGTAGCGCGAGACCACCTGGACGAAGATGAGCAGCGTGATGATCATCCCTGACACCACCAGCAGCAGGCGCTGGAGGGCGACCTTTGCCCTCCAGAGACGACAAAGCACATGAAAAACGTTCGACATGGGTTACCTCGTCACCGGTCTTTGCCGGCTCAATCCAGTTTCAGGCCCTGGCGTAGCTTGCCCATCACCTCGTCACCGAGCTCTTCGCCAATCTGCGGCCAAACCTGCTCGCGGGTAAAGCTCGCCATCTGATCGAGCTGCTCGGGCGTGAGTCGCACGACCTGGGTGCCATTGGCTTCCAGTGCCTTCAATTGGCGCTCGTCTGCCTCGGCCACTTCGTCGAAGCGCTGGCTGGAGATTTCCTGGGCCACGTCCTCCAGCAGCTTCTGATCGGCTTCAGGCAGCGAGGCCAGGCGCTGGCTGTTCATCACGAACCAGGCCAGCTCGAGGTGATCGTTGTATTGGATCCAGGTCTTGGTGATGTCCTTGAAGTTGCTGTAGGTCATCTCCGGCGAGCCGCCGATCTGGCCATCCACCACCCCGGTCTGCATGCCGGTGTAGAGCTCCGCCCAGGGAATCGTCGCGACCTGGTATCCCATTTTTTCCATCAGTACGCGATGGGTGGTGCCGCCCGGCCAAACGCGAATGCGCAGGTGCTTGTCCTCACCCGGCACGGCAGGATCCTTGACCGCTTTGGTGAAGCCGGCGCCGCCCATGCCGTCGCCATAGACACCCAGCAGCTTCAGGCCCTGCTTCTGGATCAGTTCATCGACGATGTCGTACGCGAAACCTCCGCGGCTATAGGCAGCCTTGGCTTCAGCGTAGGTCGGCGCGATGTAAGGGAACCAGGCAATCGCCAGACGACGATCGAAGTTGGTGGACAGCGCCTGCAATCCGATATCGATGGCGCCTTGCATCAACAGGGCGTGGGTCTCGGTCCAGTCGCCCAGCTGGCTGGCCGGGTAGACAGTCACTTCGATACGACCCTCACTGCGCGCCTTGACCTCGTCGGCGAACTGCTGAGCAGCCTTGCCCGCGTCGGAGTCCGCGCGAAACAGATGAGTCAGACGCAGGGAAACATCCGCGGCGAACGCGCTAGAGATCGATCCCAAACCCAAAGCCGCCGCCATGGCGCTGGCGGTAAACATCTTTCTTAGAGACTGCATTGTGCCCTCCTGGGCTATTCGTAATGGGCGCTGCACTGCATTACAAGCAATACAATTTGTGTTGGCGACACAATACAAACATTACAATTAGAAGTTATCAAGCCATTTTTGGCTGGTCACAGCGCTAAAAACGCGTAGAATTCTCCATGACAAACGATACAACTCTCTTGGGACACCCAAATGCTGGAAACCCTGCTTTCGGCTGCCGAGAAGGATTTCGGCTCTCGCAACCGCTCCGAACCGCTCTACGAACAGCTGGCCAACGCACTGGCCGAAGCCATCCACTCCGGCCAGATCGCGCCCGGAGAAAAGCTTCCGCCCCAACGGGAGCTGGCGAGCCGGCTGAATCTGAACATCACCACCATCACCCGTGCGATGGCGGTGCTGCAGGAAGCCAACCTGATCGAGACGCGCCCAGGGCGAGGCACCCGCGTATCTGCCCATCGCTCGAAGGAAACGCAGTTCCAGTCGGCACCGCGAAACGAGCCGGGCACCATCGACCTGAGCGTCAACCGCCCCGCCACCGATGCCTACAACCACGCGCTCGCGGCGATGCTGCCCGAGCTGTCCAAGGACCCTCGCTTCAGTTCGATGAAGGACTACCATCCGTCCGAGGGGCCGACCTGGGCTCGCGAGGCCGCCGCTCACTGGCTACGCCAGCAGGGGCTGAGCGCTAGCGCCACGCAGGTGGTCATCTGCGATGGCGCTCAGCACGGTCTGGCGCTGGCACTGCGCGCCATTGCGGAGACCGGCGACAGCGTGCTGGCGGATGACGTCACCTATCAGGGCATCGCAGCGTTGTGCCGCACGCTGGACCTGAACCTGGTCGGCGTGCGCACCGATGAGCGCGGCATGTGCCCTCGAGCGCTGCGCGAGGCCTGCCGCCAGCATTCGCCACGAGTGGTCTTCCTGGTGAGTTCGATCCAGAACCCAACCGCCATCACCCTGGACGAAGAGCGCCGCCTGGAACTGATCGAGGTGATCGAGGAAGCTGGCGTCCTGCTGATTGAGGACGACGTTTACCGCCCGATTCTCGATGAGTCGCCCGCTCCCCTGGCGCGCCGCCTGCCGGAGCAGACGCTGTACCTCACCTCGCTCTCCAAATGCGTGGCGCCGGGTCTACGCATCGGCTTCGTTCTCGCGCCGCCCAACCTGGTCCCGGACATGAGCGCCAGCCTGCGCGTGGACTGCTGGAGCATCGCGCCACTGTCGGCACTGGTGGCCACGCGCCTGATCGAGAGCGGCAAAGCACGCGACCTGGTAGTCGTCCAGCGCGAAGAACTGCGCGCACGCCAGGCAATTCTGCAACAGGCGATGGAGGGTCTTAACGTGCGCAGTGGCGCAACGGCGCCCCACGCCTGGTTTAGCCTGCCCGACCACTGGAGAGGCGCCGACTTTTGTCAGGCCTGCCTGGAACACGGCGTGGCACTGCTGCCCGGCTCGGCCTTCAGCCTGGTCCCCGAGCACGTCCCCAACGCCGTACGCATCAATCTGTCGGCGGCCCCCACCCGCGAGCAATTGGCTCGCGCGCTGAATGTCATCGTTAACCTCGCCCACCGCGGCCCCATTGCCAACACGCAGGACCGGACATGAGCGCCACACATCACGAAATCGTCGTCATCGGAGGTGGCGCCGTCGGCGTCGCCTGCGCCCTGCGCCTACGCCAGGATGGCCACCAGGTCGTCCTGCTGGACCCCGAGGATATCGCCAGCCAGTGCTCCTACGGGAATGCCAGCACCCTCGCCGAATACGCCTGCACACCGATCGCCAACGCGTCGGTCTGGGCCAACCTGCCGCGCCTGCTGTTCTCCCAGGACTCGCCCTTCGTTGTGCGCTGGTCGCGACTGCCGGAACTTGCCCCCTGGCTGCTGCGCTTCATGCGCCAATGCACCGCAAGCAACGCCCTTGGTAATGCGCAGAAGCTGGCACGTCTACTAGCACAGACCTATGCCGGTTATGAACCGTTACTGGAGCAGGCCCCGCAGGCACGGGCACTGATTCGCAGCGAGGGTTGCCTGTACGCCTATGGCACGCAGGAGGCTTTGCGCGGGGCGCAGGCCGACATTCGTCTGCGACGCTCCCTGGGCATCGAACAGGAAGAGCTGGACGCTGCAGGCATCGCTGCGCTGGAGCCGGTCATGGCAGGGCAGAGCGTCGGCGGCGTGCTATTTCCGCGCTCCTGCCACCTGCGCGACACTCAAGGCTTCATCCAGGCCTTGGCGGCTCCGTTGGTCGCCGAAGGTCGGCTGCAGCGTCGCCGAGTCTCACGCCTGAGATCGACCGGATCTGGCGTATCCATCGACTGCGACGACGGCGTTACGCTAGTGGCCGATCGCGTAGTGCTGGCCGCCGGTGCCTGGTCTGCTCGGCTTGCCGCCAGCCTGGGAGAACGCATTCCCATGGATACCGAGCGTGGCTATCACGTCGAATTCGAACTGGGCCGCGAACTACTGACCCGTCCCACCTGCCCGGTGGAAAGCGCTTTTTATATGACGCCGCTGGCCAATGGACGATTACGGGCAGCCGGCACCGTGGAGCTCGGCGCACTCCGCGATCCACTCAATCCCGCGCGCACCGCCTTCATCGAAGAGCGTGTGCGCAAGGTGCTGGGGATAGATGCACCGGTCAGCCACCGCTGGCTGGGACTGCGCCCCACCCTACCCGACTGCGTCCCGGTGATCGGCCCCAGCTCCCGCGATCCGCGCGTAATCCATGCCTTCGGTCACCAGCACCTGGGCATCACCCTGGCCGGGGTCACCGGCGACCTGGTCGCAGCCTGCGTTCGCGGTCAAGCACCCGACTGGCTGGGCGACTACAGCGCCTCGCGCTTCCACTGAAAAACATACCCGCAAGGAGAATCAATGAGCATCAATCGTCTGCACACCGAAACCCACATGAGCCAGATCGTGGTGCACAAGGGCACCGTCTATCTCGCCGGCCAAGTCGGCGAACCCGGCTCCAGTGTCGCCGAGCAGACCCGCCAGGCACTGGCGGAGGTCGAGCGCCTGCTAGCCGAGGTCGGCTCCTCCGCCGAGCACATCCTGCAGACCGTGGTCTGGCTCGCCGACATGCAGGACTTCGAAGAAATGAATGCCGTCTGGGACGCCTGGGTACCCGCGGGCCATGCCCCGGCACGCGCCTGTGGCGAAGCGCGCCTGGCCGCCCCGGAATATCGCGTGGAACTGATCGTGACGGCGGCCATTCCCGACTGAGGCACCCAGCTGCGCATAAAGCCTATGAATGGCTGGTTACCCACCGCCTTGGTCAGCGTGATATGGAACTCACCACACTGCTCGAAGATGCGGCCATAGACGGCCTCGCCTGCAACAAGCTAGGAGCCTGGAAGCGCGTCTGTTCGCCCTGGCGATGCTCGGCGACGACCGCACCGTGGAAGAGGCATTCGCCGCCGGCATGTCGTCGTACCAGCGCTAAGCATCGAGTACCTGAGGTAATGCCGGATGCGACTCTGCGCAGGGTGGCTTAGCGACGCTGAAAGCCAATCGTAAAGGTACGGAGAGCGGTGCGCCGCGTAACCACCAGGCGATGGATCGTATTGCGCCGATGGTGAATTAAGACGTATCGGGCACCGCGAAACGGCCGGTAGCGGTAATAAAACGGCTAACCCGCCTGCTGAAGCATCAAGCGCTCCCAGATCGAACGCCCCTACCCCGCTGGATACGCAAAAGCCCCGATGCGCGAGCATCGGGGCTTTCTTGTTACATGCGCTGAATCAGCGGTTGGCGGCGCTGCGACTGGGCTTCTTCTTGGTCTGCAGCAAGTGCGAGAACACCGCATGCAGGTCGTCCGAGGCGCTTTCCTCGTCCAGATTCAGCTTGCTGTCGATGTGATCCATGTGATGCATCATCAGGTGCACCGCACGCTCGGCATCGCGCGCCTCGATGGCGTCGATCAGCTGATTGTGCTCGTCATAGGAGCAGTGCGAACGGCCGCTGCTTTCGTACTGGGCGATGATCAGCGAGGTCTGCGACACCAGGCTGCGCTGAAAGCTGACGAGCGGCGCATTGCGCGCGGCCTCGGCCAGCTTCAGGTGGAACTCGCCGGAGAGGCGAATACCCGCGCCACGATCACCCCGGGAAAAGCTGTCCTGCTCATCCCTGACCATCTGCCGCAGTTCGGCCAACTGCTCGGCACTGGCGTGCTCGACGGCCAGTTCGGTGATGGCACGTTCGACCAGGCGACGTGCATAGAAAATCTGCCGAGCTTCTTCGACGCTCGGGCTGGCGACGACCGCACCGCGGTTCGGGCGCAACAGCACCACGCCCTCGTGAGCCAGACGCGACAGGGCGCGACGAATGATGGTACGACTGACACCGAAGATCTCACCCAGCGCCTCTTCGCTCAGCTTGGTGCCGGGCGCCAGACGCTGTTCGAGAATGGCATCGAAAATATGGGCATATACGACATCGTCCTGAGTCCCGCTGCGGCTGCTTTTGCCTGCACGCGGCTGCTTCTTCAGTGGCTGCAATTGATCGTTCATTCTGGCTCGCGTCAATGAGAGTCGGCGACACTGCGACTCTACTGTGTTCTACCCGGTAGCTGACAAGCACCGAGCGAAAAAACATCAGAAAAAAGTTAGGACAATTGTACACAAGTCAATCGACCGCCACATCACGAGTCGTATGACGTCCTGGAGCGATCTCGGGTTGCTCATCGGCTCAGCTCGAACGCGGCACGACCACTCCCTTGCTGATGGGCAACTGCATTGCCAGTGCATTGACCACCCAGCACCTCATTCAGCTGCTGGCCAGCCAATCAGGGGCTGTGCCTGGCAAACTGGACTCATTACCATCTCATTGTTGTAAAAGGATTTATCGCCATAAAGAGAAGAAGCAACAAGCACTCCGTACGCAATCTGCGCAAACCACCTGCGGCTTATGACGGTGTAACACAAAAACATTAATTGCATTTTTTGTATACAACACCATAATCACGCCTGAGTGACTTCTTGACCGCTTGGTCAACAACTTAGCCAGGAAGCACTGCCAGAAACACCGCCTACCTCAGAGAGCATTGTCCTTGCGCAACGCTCTGGGCGGTACACAACAAGAGACATGAGGAGTACCCGCAGTGGAAAGCATCAAACAAGAACAACACGCGACTCAACTGGCAAGAGGAGGTCTGCTCGACCGCTTCTTCAAACTGACCGAGCACCGCACCACCCTCAAGACCGAACTGCTGGCCGGCCTGACGACCTTCGTCACCATGGCCTACATCATCTTCGTCAACCCCAACATCATGGCCGGCGCCGGCATAGACCATGGCGCCGCTTTCGTCGCCACCTGCATCGGTGCAGCCCTGGGCTGCTTCCTGATGGGCCTGTACGCCAACTGGCCGGTGGGCCTGGCGCCTGGCATGGGCCTGAACGCCTTCTTCACCTACACCGTCGTCGGTGAAATGGGTTACAGCTGGCAGATCGCACTGGGCGCGGTGTTCATCTCCGGCGTGCTGTTCATGATCATGAGCCTGTCGAAGATTCGCGAATGGCTCCTCAACAGCATCCCGATGAGCCTGCGTTTCGCCATGGGCGCCGGGGTCGGCCTGTTCCTCGGCCTGATCGGTCTGAAGACCGCCGGCATCGTCGTCGACAGCCCGGCCACCCTGTTGACCATGGGCTCGTTCGCCAACCCGTCGGCGCTGCTGGCCGCCGTGTGCTTCCTGCTGATCGCCGTGCTCAGCCACCGCAACGTGTTCGGCGCCATCCTCTTCAGCATGCTCGGTGTAACCGCCATCGGCTGGGCCCTGGGCCTGGTGGAATATGGTGGCCTGGTGTCGATGCCGCCGAGCCTGGCACCGACCTTCCTGGCCATGGACATCGCCGGCGCGTTCAACGTGGCGATGATCAGCGTGATCCTGGCCTTCCTCTTCGTGAACATGTTCGACACCGCCGGCACCCTGATGGGCGTCGCCCACCGCGCCAACCTGGTGGATGAAGACGGCAAGATCCAGAACCTGTCCAAGGCGCTGAAAGCCGACTCCACCTCCAGCGTGGTCGGTGCGATGGTTGGCTGCCCGCCGGTGACCAGCTATGTGGAAAGCGCTGCCGGTGTCGCTGCCGGTGGCCGTACCGGCCTGACCGCCATCACCGTCGGTATCCTGTTCCTCGCCGCGATGTTCTTCGCTCCGTTGGCCGGCATGATTCCCGCCTACGCCACCGCAGGCGCGCTGATCTACGTGGCGATGCTGATGATGAGCGGCATGGCTCACATCGACTGGAAAGACCATACCGACACCATCCCGGCCATCGTCACCGTGGTGATGATGCCGCTGACCTTCTCCATCGCCAACGGCATCGCCCTGGGCTTTCTCACCTACGCGACGCTGAAGCTGCTGACCGGCCAGCGCGATAAGGTATCGATCAGCCTGTACGTGCTGTGCGCGATCTTCATCGCCAAGTTCGCCTTCCTCTGACGGCAGACGCCACGAAGCCCCGGCCCTGTGCCGGGGCTTTTCGTTTGGCCTGGCAACGACAAGCGCCCTCGCCCCATGCCTATCATCGGCCCCGGATTTCATCTGATGGGCTACGCGTCGCTCTACACGCGGACGAAAAAAAGCCCGCAGTGTGAGCGGGCATAGGGACTCAAACGAGTCTGAGGGTGACAAGCATTCGTCTGGCGGCTGCCCCGCCAGTCATCAGCTACCACGATAGGTGGAGTAGCTGTAAGGCGAAATAAGTAGCGGCACGTGGTAGTGCTCCTGGCCGGCATCGATGCCGAAACGCAGCACCACAACATCGAGAAAGGCCGGCTCCGGCAGCGTCACGCCACGGGCGCGGTAATAGTCACCGGCATGGAAATGCAGCTGGTAGACGCCCGTACGGTAGTCGTCGCCCTGCAGCACCGGCGCGTCGCAACGGCCATCGTGGTTGGTGGTAACGGTATTGATCAGCTCCAGCTGCGCGCCTTCGACGCGATACAACTCGACCTTGATGCCACTCCCTGGGCAACCGTGTGCGGCGTCCAGTACATGCGTAGTCAAACGTCCCATGAGTCTCGGATGCTCGTGGCGATCAACGCCCGGCGAACACCACACCTCCTCTACTCTGTTGAAATCGGCTCGTCGCAGTGCTCCGACGCAATGGCAGGATAGCACGCAGCCAGAATATAAAACATTTCAACCTGAAATTGTACACAACAAATTCAGATAAAGCGTTATAGATGCAGCCAGTAAAGCGCCATGTACATTCATCGCAAGCCAGCAATCACGCACCACTCGGCGCGAATTACCGTCCACTCGGTCAACCTCTTCCGCGTTGCAAAGAATGCAGAAAATGATGAAAAGTCGATTTACAAACGACAAACAACTTTGTATACAATTATCCATCCCGGTCGCGCAGCCATTCATTGCCAGGCGCGCAGTGACCGCCACGCTCCAGATAGGAAGACTGCAGTGAATGCTGATTACCCACGCGATCTGATCGGCTACGGCGCAAACCCACCCCACCCACACTGGCCGGGCGATGCCCGTATTGCCCTGTCCTTCGTGCTCAATTACGAGGAAGGCGGCGAGCGCAACATCCTGCACGGCGACAAGGAGTCCGAGGCCTTCCTCTCCGAGATGGTCGCCGCTCAGCCGCTGCAGGGGCAGCGCAACCTGTGCATGGAGTCGCTCTACGAGTACGGCAGCCGCACCGGCGTCTGGCGCCTGCTCAAGCTATTCAAGAAGCACGACATCCCGCTGACCATCTTCGCCGTGGCCATGGCCGCCCAGCGTCACCCCGAGGTGATCCGCGAGATGGTCACCGCCGGGCACGAGATCTGCAGCCATGGCTATCGCTGGATCGACTACCAGAACATGGACGAAGCCACCGAGCGCGAGCACATGCTCGAGGCCATCCGCATCCTCACCGAGCTGACCGGTGAACGTCCGCTGGGCTGGTACACCGGGCGCCTGGGCCCGAACACCCGACGCATCGTGCGCGAGGAAGGCGGTTTCCTCTACGACTCCGACACCTACGACGACGACCTGCCCTACTGGGACCCGGCCAGCACCGCAGAGAAGCCGCACCTGGTGATCCCCTACACCCTGGACACCAACGACATGCGCTTCACCCAGGTACAGGGCTTCAACAAGGGCGACGATTTCTTCGAATACCTCAAGGATGCCTTCGATGTGCTCTACGCCGAGGGTGAGGCCGGCGCGCCGAAGATGCTGTCGATCGGCATGCACTGCCGCCTGCTCGGCCGTCCGGCGCGCCTGGCTTCGCTGGCGCGCTTCATCGACTACGTGAAGAGCCACGACAAGGTCTGGTGCGCCCGCCGCGTCGACATCGCCAGGCACTGGCATGCCACCCACCCCTTCCGCGCGACCGAACAAGAGAGCCGCCCATGAGCCGTTTCCAGACCCTGACCCCGTCCACGCTGAGCCGCGAGGCCTTCGTCGCAGCCTTCGCCGACATCTATGAGCACTCGCCCTGGGTCGCCGAGAAAGCCTATGACCTCGGCCTGGACGATAGCGTGGACGACATCGACAGCCTGCAGCAGCGCATGGCCGATATCCTCCTGTCCGCCAGTCATGAGGCGCAGCTGGCACTGATCAACGCGCACCCGGACCTGGCCGGCAAGGCTGCAGTGCGTGGCGAACTGACCGCCTCCAGCACCGCCGAGCAGTCCGGTGCAGGCATCCACGAATGCACCGCCGAGGAGTTCGCCCGCTTCACCGAACTCAACGACGCCTACAAGGCCAAGTTCGGCTTCCCCTTCATCAAGGCCGTCAAGGGCAGCAACCGCCACCAGATCCTGGCCGCCTTCGAGGAGCGCATTCACAACACGCCGGAGCAGGAATTCGCCACCGCACTGGCCGAGATCAACAAGATCGCCCTCTTCCGCCTGCAGCAGCTGTAAGCGCTGCATCCCTCAACTCGAACAGAACAAGTAGAACAGCCATGCGTAGCCTGACCATCGAGCCCCTGAGCAAAGAAGCCTTCGCCCCATTCGGTGACGTGATCGAAACCGAAGGCAGCGACTTCTTCATGATCAACAACGGTTCCACCCGCCGCTATCACAAGCTGGCCACGGTGCAGACCGCACAGCCGGAGGATCAGGCCATCATCAGCATCTTCAGCGCTGAGTCGCTCGAAATGCCGTTGACCATCCGCATGCTGGAACGCCATCCGCTGGGCAGCCAGGCTTTCATTCCGCTGCTCGGCAACCCCTTTCTGATCGTGGTCGCGCCAGTTGGCGATGTACCTGTATCAGGGTCCGTCCGTGCCTTCCTCAGCAATGGCAGGCAGGGCATCAATTACCATCGCGGCGTCTGGCACCACCCGGTGCTGACGATCGAAAAGCGGGATGACTTCCTGGTGGTTGATCGCAGTGGTTCCGGCAACAACTGCGATGAGCATTTCTTCAATGAGGACGAGCTTCTCCTCCTCAACCCCCACCAATAAGAGAAGCCCGGGGCTGGCGTGCCTATCCCGGGAAAGAGGTACAGATCGTGGAAGCACATTTCACCGAATGGCTAAACCTGGGCATCCGCTGGATCCATATGATC
>Ga0228674_1000605_pt1 | contig 23905 bp, 19 predicted proteins | sample 1D_rmetaG_FD_189054 | JGI IMG/M metagenome (GOLD analysis project Ga0228674, IMG submission 189054) | Seawater microbial communities from Monterey Bay, California, United States - 1D_r | ecosystem: Environmental > Aquatic > Marine > Coastal | place: USA: California | collected 2016-09-26
TTTCTCTATTTTATCGCCAATAGTTCTTTCTTTACATTTTAAAGATAAAAGCTTTCTCTTTATTGATATGTTTGGGTCTTTTCCAAGAGATAAATATAAGGTATCATTCATTTTTGTTGGGTCAATGTATGTCTCTCCAATATACGAGCCATCAAAAAAGATATTTGCTTTTGATGGGATTAATTGAAGTTCATCCACTTTAAGCATTTCGGCTACTAAATATACTGATTGGTCAAGCTTTGGAACAGCATAATATTTAAAATTTGTTTCTAATTCAGATTTTTGAACCAGAACCATATGCTGCTGCCCATTTGAAGCAATCGAATAGGGTAGGTCAATTTTGAATTCAGCCGCAATAAGTTGATGTACCACTTTTGTAAATTCATTTGCGTCCATGGCAACCTCGTCTTCAGCTATTGTTTCAAGTGCATAGCCTCTGTTGGTAATTGCATTTGAAGGTGTAGCTGCCATTTTGTAATGGTTTGCATTGTTGGAAACAGACAATTTATTTCTATAATTTACATAACTAATGTACCATGGGTTAATTTCGGGTTTGGTTTTATTAGCATATGGATTATTGGTGGAAATTCTCAGTTTAACTTCCTTCCATTCTAGTCCCGTGTTTTGAAATACTTGAGCTTTGTAATTCATGAATATTTTTCCTTTTGATGATTCGCTTCTGATATCATATAAAGGAGTCCAACCTGCATTAGCGGAAAGGTATGAAAAGTTGATTTTTCCATTTGTATTTCCTTCAGCAATTAGTGAGACTGTAATTCTTGGTATTGGGTTTGCGTTGGATTTTGGTTGTCCTAATGTGTTTAATCTATTTTTCAAATGCTTGAGTCGATCATTCATTTTTAACTGTTTTTTTTCCGCAGCTTTTGTAGACTTACTGATAACAATTAATTTTTTATTTAAGGCACTCATTTTTGTAGTATAGAGCGTAATTGCCTCTTGAAGAAGTTCTAGAGAGTCGCTTACTTTCCCCTGGTTTTTCATAACCCCATTATCACGAAGCATTCGTTGGGCTTGATTGTAAACGGCTGTTTGCTCTTTTAAATCGCGTATGTCAAATCCAATAGATTCGATAGAGTCTTTTAATAATTCTATAGAACGTTTGATTTTACTAGCTTCTGTACTTATATCTTTTGTTATTGATTTCGGATAGTAAAGGCTGTATTTGCTGTCAAGGATAACAACATTACCCGTAGCGCTGACTTGTATGGTTTGTGGGTCAATTGATGAACTAATGCCTTCAATAATGATTTCATTGATTCCCTTTATCGCACTGTAGGTTAGCGCTGAGCGTAATTGCACCCCTGATGTGTAGATTGTTGCTTCTTTAAGTTTTGCTTTTCTTATTTGTTCACCCGAGTTAGCAAACGCAACACTATTAAAGAAGATAGATCCAAAAAATAAAATAAAGATTGTATGTTTCATGTTTTCGTTTTTGACACTGTACAACTTGTATGAATATTGGTTCATTAGTTGTAAACTTTTTGTGACCTGGGGTGTTTTCTAAGTATGAATGAAACCGTGGTGTCAGTCAAAGGGCTTAAAAAAAGTTTTAAAGCTTTTACAGCCGTAAAGGATGTTTCTTTTAGTGTTCAGAAAAACGATGTATTTGGTTTTCTGGGGCCTAATGGAGCAGGTAAAAGTACATCCTTACGTTGCATGTTGTCATTGATTAAAGCTGATGCTGGTGAAATCAAATTATTTGGAAAAGACATAAAGGATAACCGATCAAAAGTGCTTTCGAAAATAGGCTCAATTATAGAAAAACCTGATTTTTATAAATACTTATCAGCTTTTAAAAATCTAGAATTGTTGGCTCGGATTTCTGGGAGTACTGTTTCAAAGTCTGAGCTTTATGATATTTTAGATTTCGTTGGTCTCCAAGGTCGTGAAAAGCACAAATTCAGAACTTTTTCTCATGGTATGAAACAAAGGTTAGGGATTGCGCAGGCGTTGATGCATAATCCTGAACTTATCATTCTTGATGAACCAACCACAGGTTTGGATCCACAAGGAATTGTTGATATCCGAAATTTAATATTGAAATTAAGTAAAGAGCAGGGTAAAACTGTTATTTTATCGTCCCACCAGCTTTCAGAGATTGAAATGATTGCCAATAGAATGGTAATTATTAACAAAGGAGAAACACTTATTGAAGGTTCCGTTCACGATCTTTTGAATTCGTCAAATATGGTTGTTAAATTCCAATTGGATGATGTCAGTCGGGGAGAAAAATTACTTGTCAATGAATTTTCTGATGTTAATGTATCAAAGGCTTCCACAAATGAATTAGAATTTGAGATTGAAAAAATAAGGATCGCGGATGTAGCAGAGTGTTTTGTTAAAAACAATCTTAGAATATACAGTATTGAGCAAAAGAGAAAGCTCGAGGATTATTTTATTAATATGATTGCGGAGGGTTAGTATGTTATTAAAAAATACTTGGAATGAGCTTATTAAAATTTTGGCGAAGCCGAGAAGTTATATAGGCTTTGGTGCATTAACCTTACTAATCGGTGTTATTTTGGTTGCGATGAAGGCTGATGGTAAAAGCTTTATCTCCTTTGTTACGGCATCATTTGAACAGACCCTTAGCTTTAATGGAGAGATTTTAAATGGTAATCTAATGGCCTTTGTTATTCTGCAAATGCTCATTATTCATGTTCCTCTTCTGGTTGCTCTCGTTACAGGCGATTTGGTTTCTGGTGAAGCTGCGATGGGTACCTTACGAATGATGGCGACAAAACCTATATCTAGGTCTGCAATTTTAGGTTCTAAACTTCTGGCGGGCGCTATATATACATTTTTATTAACCCTATGGATGGCTTTTATGGCATATGGTATAGGACAATGGATGTTCGGGGCAGGGGATTTAATTGTATTGAACAATGATGGTCTAGTAATTATACCTGCTGATGATATTATGTGGCGATATTTTTATGGGTTTGGCTTGGCATACCTTTCATTATTAGCGGTTGCAACCATGTCAATTTGTTTTTCAGTCTTTTCAGATAATTCTATAGGTCCAATTGTGAGCACAATGGCGGTAATTATTTTATTTACGATCATAGGTTCGCTAGATGTGTCAAGTTTTAACAGTTTACAACCTTTTTTACTTACAACACACATGTCCTCATGGCGAAGTTTATTTGAGATGCCTGTGCCGGTTGATGACATTTTGAATTCTATTTATATTTTACTTTTTCATATTATTGGATTTGCCGCTATTTCATTTTGGCGATTCAATAAAAAAGACATCAATACATAATGAAGTTATTCTCAATTTATATCCTTATATTATTTAGTTTTTGTGCTCACGGACAGGATGCGCAAAGCCTTTTAAACAAAGTTGTTAATAAGATGGAAGGTGTCACAGATTATAGTGCTAATGTTCAGATAATTGCAGATATACCTCTGATAAAGATCCTTCCATCCAATGCGAAAATATACTATAAGAAACCTGATAAATTTAAGGTAGTATCAAAAGGAATAGCGATTTTACCTAAGCAGGGATTCACAGATATGAATGCTTTTTTGAGTAGCCGCGATAAATACATGGTGGTCTTTGCAGGGACTAAAAATATCGAAGGTGTAGAAACAAGTTTACTGACTGTAATTGCTAATGATAGTGATTCTGAAATCATACTCATAAAGTTATGGGTGGACCCTTTGCAAGTATTAATTATGGCTTCTGAAATAACCACAAGAAGCAGCGGTAATGTTAAAATTGACTATAAATACAATTTACAAGCAAAAAATGGTTTGCCATCTAATATTAAATTCACTGTTGATGTAAAAGAATTTAAAATGCCAAAGAGCTTTTCTTCAAATCCACATAAAACAAGTAAATCAAAAGGTAATAAGCGAAAAACAGGCACCATTAAGCTGAACATATCAAATTATAAGGTGAACCAAGGTATCGCGAATTCTTTTTTTGTAAAATAAATCAGGGTTTAATTCTATTCTTTCATTCTTGATATTTTAAGGGATTCATTACATTTGTCCCACAAAATAGCTTATGAAATTACTTGAAAATAAAATTGTTATCGTTACCGGAGCCTCTAGGGGAATTGGTAAGTCAATTGCCGAAGAGTGCGTTAATCAAGGTGCAACAGTCATCTTTACGTATCTTTCATCAAAGGAGAAGGCTGAAGCACTCGAGGCAGAGCTTTCCTCAAATGGCGGCGTTGCCAAAGGTTTTAAGTCTGATGCTTCAAAATTTGAAGAAGCACAAGCACTAGTTGATAATGTGGTGTCTGAATATGGAACTGTTGATGTGCTTATTAATAATGCGGGTATTACTCGAGATACTTTATTGATGCGTATGTCTGAAGAGCAGTGGGATGAAGTGATCAATACCAATTTGAAATCGGCATTTAATTTAACTAAAGCAGTTCAAAGACCAATGTTAAAGGCACGGTCTGGTTCAATTGTTAATATGTCCTCCGTGGTAGGTGTTAAAGGTAATGCGGGGCAGGCAAATTATGCCGCATCAAAGGCGGGATTGATTGGTTTTACAAAGTCCGTTGCCGCTGAGCTGGGTTCTCGTAATATTAGGTGTAATGCTATTGCGCCTGGGTTTATTGAAACAGAAATGACAGAAGCGCTAGATCAAAAAGTGGTACAAGAATGGAGAAACGGTATTCCATTAAAGCGGGGTGGAAGTCCATTGGATGTCGCTAATGCTACTGTATTTTTGGCTTCTGATATGTCTGCATATGTTACGGGTCAGACCATTCATGTTTGTGGGGGTATGTTAATGTAGCGTTATGAATACTCGACCAAGAAGAAATAGAAAAAGTGCAGCCATTAGAGATATGGTACAAGAAACACAGCTAGGTGTTGATCATTTGATATTTCCGGTGTTTTTAAAAAATGGAAGTGACATTAAAGAACCAATAGACTCACTTCCAAATATTTACAGGTTTTCAGTTGATGTGTTACTTAAAGAAATTGAGTCTTGTCTAGAGCTCGGGATTCGAGTTTTTGATATATTTCCTGCAGTAGCGGAAAGCCTTAAGGATAAAACTGGTACATATAGCTTTAATATGGATAGTTTTTATCTCAAAGCGATTCAAAAAATTAAAGAAAGATTTCCTGAAGCAACGCTGATGAGTGATGTAGCTTTGGATCCATATTCCTCTGATGGGCATGATGGATTGGTTAAGGATGGCAAAATTCTTAATGATGAAACACTTCCGATTCTGGCTAAGATGTCTGTTGCACAAGCGCAAGCAGGAATTGATATTATTGGGCCCTCAGACATGATGGACGGTAGGGTTGGAGTTATTCGTGAAGCTCTTGACAATGCCGGTTATACCGAAACAAGTATTATGTCGTATACCGCAAAGTATGCAAGTTCATTTTATGGTCCGTTCAGAGATGCATTAAAGTCAGCACCGAAATCGGGTGATAAAAAAACTTATCAAATGAATCCAGCCAATAAAAGTGAGGCACTCATTGAAGCGCAACTCGATATTGAGGAAGGTGCCGATATGATTATGGTTAAGCCGGCTATTTGCTATTTAGACGTGATTCATCTATTAAAAGAAAATTTTGCCACGCCCGTCACTGCTTATAACGTAAGTGGTGAGTATGCAATGGTTCATGCTGCAGCTCAGAAGGGCTGGCTTAATTACGATTCAGCTATGTGTGAAATGCTACTTAGTATTAGAAGGGCAGGGGCTGATGGTATCTTGACTTATTTTGCAAAGGATTTTGCAAAGCTAATGCAAGAGTAATAAAACAAAATAGACATGCATTTCATTTCTGATGAATTTTATAGTATTGAAAAAATTAACGACCTGATTGTTTCTGGTGTTGAAATTGCTATTAGTGAAGCGTCTAAGGATAAAGTGATAGTATGTGCTGAGTATTTATCGCGAAAATTAGCTTCTGGAAATGAGATCATTTATGGAATTAATACAGGGTTTGGTTCATTATGTAACACCGTAATTAGTAATGAACAATTGGAAGAGCTTCAGATTAACCTTGTGCGATCGCATGCATGTGGTGCAGGTGAGGTTATTCCAGATGAAATATCAAAAAGAATCTTGTTATTAAAGGCTATAGCATTAAGTAAAGGTCATTCTGGTGTACGTTTAGAAACGATAGACCGTATTTTATGGCTTTATAACAATGATGTAATACCTGTTATCTATGAACTTGGAAGCTTAGGTGCTTCTGGTGATTTAGCGCCATTAGCCCACATGTCTTTGGCATTGATTGGAGAAGGAGAGGTTCGTTATAAAGGAATAAAAAGGGCTACCTCTGATGTTTTAAAGGAATTAAGTGTTCAACCGATCCACCTTCATGCTAAAGAAGGCTTAGCACTGCTTAATGGAACACAGTTTATGGCTGCTTATTTATCCTATGGCGTATTCCAAGGTATGTCCATATTTAATAATGCAAATAATGTAGCGTCGATAACATTAGATGTTTTATTCGGTATTGAATCTCCTTTCAAAGCAAATGTTAATGCATTACGGAATCAAAAAGGACAAATGGAGGTTGCGCAGCTGATTTTGGAAAGATTAAAAGGGAGTCAGTTAATGAAGCAGCCGAAACAACATGTTCAGGACCCTTATTCCTTAAGGTGTATACCTCAAGTTCATGGGGCGAGCAAGGATACCTTAGATTTTTGCAAAAAAACGATTGAAAATGAAATAAATGCGGTAACGGACAATCCCACAATTTTCCCAGAAACTGATGAAATTATTTCTGCAGGAAATTTCCATGGTCAGCCTTTAGCCTTAGCTCTGGATTATTTGGCTATAGCATTAGCGGAGCTTGGTAGTATTTCTGAGAGAAGAACTTATAAATTGATTTCTGGAGAAAGAGATTTACCTCCTTTTTTAGTAAAAAACCCTGGTCTTCATTCTGGGCTCATGATTGCTCAGTATTCCTGTGCTTCAATGGTTAGTCAAAATAAACAGCTTTGTACTCCTGCTTCCGTTGATACAATTGACTCTAGTAATGGTCAAGAGGATCACGTTAGTATGGGAGCTAATGCTGCTACAAAATGTTACAAGGTAATTGAAAATGTCAAAAATATAATTGGTATTGAGCTCTTATCTGCTGCTCAAGCCATGGATTTTAGAAGACCACTTCAATCATCTGAAGTAAATGAAACATTACTCAGATCCTACAGGAAGATCGTTCCATTTATCGAAAATGATAGGATTTTAGCAAATGATATTCTGAAGTCAAAAACATTTTTATTTCAATGATAGAAATCAAAGATGCTTCTGCAAATGAGCCACGGGAAAAACGACCTACTGGATTGTCAATTCTTTTTGTGATGACAATGATTTCTACAGGTTGGCAGCTTCTTGGATTTGTAGCTGGAGTTTTAAGTGGAAAGGCCTCATCAGAAGATATTGAAAACGTCAAGCTCAAATATGCAGACCTTATAAATTTGTTGAAGGGTTATGGTTCGGATGAAGATTTTGAACCAATTCTAAGAATGGAAAATGTTGAAATAGCCATTGTCGAAAACCTGCAGTTTTTTAGTTTTTTTGGGATTTTATTCGCAGCTGTAGGTTTATATGGAGCTTTAAAAATGTACCAAGGGTTAAAACAGGGTTTTCATTTTTATATTATTTATTCATTTCTTTCATTAATCCATTATCACCTTGTGATTAGTGCGTCAGAGATACCATTATATGTGTTAGCGGTAAACGGAGGTCTTTCACTATTTTTAATATATCTATACTCTAGATATCTGAATTGGATGACGTAAGGTCAAAAAATCTTACCAGGATTGAGGATTCCATTGGGATCAAAGCTGCTTTTAATACTGCGCATTAATTGAAGTGTGACCTCTGGAAAAGCGATAGGCATGTAGGGCTTCTGGACCAGCCCAATACCATGTTCACCGGAAATTGTTCCGCCAAGTTTTACAACTTCAATAAATAACTCTTTAATAGCATTAGGAAGCTCTTTATTCCATTTCGAAGCTGATAATTCACCTTTGAGAATATTTACATGAAGATTTCCATCACCAGCATGACCATAGCATACAGAATCAAAACCATATTTAGCACCAATTTTTTTCACGTGTTCAAGTAAGTCTGGTAAACGATAGCGAGGGACAACGGTGTCTTCTTCTTTGTAGGTAGAGAAGGCCTTAACCGCTTCGCCTACCTTTCTTCGTAGATTCCATAATGTTTGTTTTTGAGCTTCGGAATCAGCAAACAAGATTTCATCTGTTTCAAACTTTTCAAGAACCGAAAGAATCTGCTCACATTCCTCCATAAGCTTTTCTGGGTCGAAGCCATCGACCTCAACCAGTAGGTGTGCTTCATGATTTTTGGTTACGGATATGGAATAATCTTGAGTGAAATTTTGAGCAAGTCTAAGTGCATCATTCTCCATAAATTCTAGACCGCTCGGGACAATTCCCGCTCGAAATATTTCTGAAACAGCTTTACATGCATCGGAGGCATCGAAAAACGGAACAAGCATTAGCATATCGTGGGTTGGATGCGTTCTTAGCTTTAAAACAATTTTGGAAACAATGCCAAGTGTACCTTCAGAGCCTACAATTAGTTGAGTTAGATTATATCCAGTTGCGTTTTTAATTACGTTCGCTCCGGTCCAAATAATTGAACCATCAGCCAATACAATTTCTAAATTTAAAACGTATTCATTAGTCACACCATACTTTACAGCCTTTGGGCCACCTGAATTTTCAGCTACATTACCACCTATAAAACATGAACCCCTACTTGCTGGGTCAGGAGGGTAAAAAAGTCCTTTGGCTTTAACAGCATTCTGAAGGTCTTGGGTAATAACACCGGGTTCTGTTGTTACTTGATGGTTTTCTTCGTCAATAGCTATAATTTTATTTAGTTTTTCCGTTGATAAGAGGACACCTCCAAATACAGGAAGTGCACCACCGCTCAATCCGGTGCGAGCTCCCGCAGGCGTTACTGGTATATGATGTTCGTTACAATAGCGTAGTATTTTCGAAATTTCGTCCGTATTAATTGGAATCAATACAATTGCAGGGTGAAATATAAGATCCTCCGTTTCGTCATGACTATATTTCTCTAGGTTTTCTTTATCATGCTTACAACGATCATGAAGAAGTTCTGAAAAGAAAGAAATATCTTCCTCTCTGATTTTTGTAAAATTTGACGCTTGATCTAACACTTTTCAAAAATAACAATATCCGCATATTTGATAGTTGTTTAAGCTAAAATTGTACTTTTATATTAAATTCATTTCATGAAAAAAGAGGCCTATATCGTTGATGGCGTTCGAACCGCAATTGGAAATTTTGGAGGTACACTCTCACCAGTAAGAGCTGATGATTTAGCAGCACATGTTATTAAGGCATTAATAAGCCGAAACACCCATTTAGATTTTAAAAAGGTAGAAGATGTTATTTTGGGTTGTGCCAACCAAGCCGGAGAAGACAATAGAAATGTAGCTCGAATGGCTGCGTTACTTGCTGGACTTCCGTATGAAGTGGCAGGTGAAACGGTTAACCGACTGTGTGCTTCAGGTATGGCATCTGTTATTCATGCAAGCCGTGCAATTCAAGCGGACTCAGGAGATCTTTTTATTTCAGGTGGTGTAGAGCATATGACAAGAGGGCCTTGGGTTATTTCAAAGTCCTCAAAAGCATTTGGGAGAGATGCTCAAATGCATGATTCATCTTTTGGCTGGAGGTTTGTTAATCCTAAGCTTCATGAAGCTTATGGTACCGATGGCATGGGCGTTACGGCAGAAAACCTTGTTGAGAAATATGATATTACAAGAGAGGATCAAGATGCCTTTGCTTTAAGGTCTCAGGAAAAAACAGCAGCAGCTCAAGCGGCTGGATTTTTTAAGGATGAGATTGTTCCAATTGAAATTCCACGAAGAAAAATGGAGCCATTGGTATTTGATACGGATGAATTCCCGAGATCTAATACAACTTTGGATACGCTCGGTGGATTAAAACCTGCATTTAAAAAGGATGGAAGTGTGACTGCTGGAAATGCATCAGGTTTAAATGATGGCGCTGCAGCATTGTTAATTGCTTCAAATTCAGCCATAAAAGATTATGAATTGAAACCCATGGCTCGAATAGTTTCAGCGGCAGTGGCCGGGGTAGAACCAAGAATAATGGGGATCGGTCCTGTGATGGCATCAAGAAAAGCTTTACGAAGAGCAGGATTAACGCTAAACGACATGGATATCTTAGAATTGAATGAAGCCTTTTCCGCACAAGTTTTAGCATGCACAAGAGAATTAGGTCTCCAGGATAATGACCCAAGAATTAATCCAAATGGTGGTGCGATATCTTTAGGACATCCCTTAGGAATGTCTGGCTCTCGTATTTTACTAACAGCCGCTAGACAACTTCAAGCTACTAACAAACGTTATGCTTTAGTAACGATGTGTATTGGAGTTGGCCAAGGATACGCAACAATCATAGAAAGAGCTTGAATAAATTTAGAAGAGACGGTACTTATGTAATTTTGATCATTTTGATCTTTACAGTTTCTTGCAAAAAAAAGAATACGGAATGGAATACAGATTGGGTACTTCCCTTAGTTTCTGATACTCTTAATTTATCTAATTATCAAAACGATAGCACATTAGACGGTTCAGGTTCTTTTTACGTAGTTGATTTTAAAAGAACTTTGGTGGATGCATATTTAAAAGATTATTTAGAGCTTCCTGACACCACGATTCATCAATCTTTTTCTCCTGCTATTGGAATTGGTAATATTCCAGCTGGTTTTACTTTTTACAATGCTGTCGAGACCCATGAGCTTTCCATACCGAATGTTGAGCTCAAAAAAATAATAATATCAAGTGGTTCAATAAGACTTTCTGTATATAATCCGATTTCTACGAGTGCATATTATACCATCACGATGCCCGGAGTGACATTGAATGGGGTAGATTTTGAGGAAACCTTTTTCGTTGGTGCAGGTACCCAAGAAAACCCAGCTTTAGGTGAAGCATTGATAATGCTAAATGGATATGAACTTGATCTTCAGGGAACAGGCGTCATGGGGTCTTCTAATATTTCAGCATTTAATATTCTTCAGACATCTCTTTCCATAACTACAGATCCTGAGGGAGAAAACTCTAGTATTACGACATCAGATTTGTTTGAATTTGATGCAAAATTCGAAGATGTAAAAATCGCATATGCCATGGGTTATTTTGGCGAGCTGTCCTTTTCAGACTCAACTGATATATCGATTCCTTATATTGATTTGATCGAATCAGGTTCAATTAATCTTCCGGATATTCCATTAAGTATTGCAGTTAAAAATGGTGCAAAAATCCCAGCCTCTGCGAAATTAACTTTGTTAGAGAGTACAAATAAAGATGGCGAAGTTTTTGAATTGATTTCATCGGAGCTTAATACCAATCACTTTGTTGGTCCTGCAACAGGTTCTTGGTCCTCATTAACTCCCAGTAGTTACGCATTAGAGATAAATGAAAGCAATAGCAATTTGACGGATTATATAGAACATCTTGGTTTTAAACACAAAATCGGATATGATTTCCGAATGAATCCTTTTGGTTCTCAGACGGGTAGTTACAATGAAATATTTCCAACAAGTAAGGTCGAGATTGATGTTTCTTCCGAATTTCCGCTTGAAGTCGGAGTGGATGGATTGATTATTTCAGATACGATAGCATTTAAGGTTTCGCCCCTTGAGATTAATAATTTAATTGAGGCGGAGTCTCTCGAACTTCATTTAAATTATTGTAATGCATTTCCCATGCAAGGTGCACTAAAAATCAAGCTCTTAGATGAAGGTTTGAATCTTTTATATTCCTTTTCTTCAGACGAATTTATTAGGTCAGGATCAAGTGGAACCTTCGATAGCGTGGCCAATATCTTTAAGTTGTGTGATAAGTCTGTGATCGTTTTTGATGAAAATGGAACAAATGAAATACCACAGGCTCACTATATAGTTGTTGAAACTACTTTGAATAGTGATATAAACATAGCTCCAATAGAAGTTTCTATTCCAAGTAATGCCTTTCTGTTTGTTGATGCTTTTTTGAAAGTAACTACTAAAAACACATTAGAATGATTCGTTCATTTTTAATAGCTTCAGTTGTTTTAGTACATAGCGCTATATGTTATGCACAAAGTATGCTTCCGGTTCAACAGGATACTACTTTATTTTTACACTCTAATGAGGTTATTTTTTCTGGTGTTGCTGATTATCAATCAACTTCTGTTGGAAAAGATATAACGAAAAGTTTTTTTTACGGCGGTTTTATTGATGATGAAATGAAAGGTGCTTCTAGTGGGAGACAGCAGTTGGTGAATAGGTTTGGTATTGATATAAATACGGAGATCGAGTATAGAAACCATAAACGTGCCTTATTTAAAGATTCAACCATAGGATATTTATTTAAATATGGTTTTTATAATTTTTCGGGCATTCAATATACTGAGGATGTCTTCGATCTTTTGTTTTTTGGCAATTCCTCCTTCATAGGTGATACTGCATTTCTATCAGGAAGTCAATTCAGTTCTTATACCTTTCAGAAAATTGGGTATGGTTGGTTTGATAAATATTCAAAGTCTAGCCTTACAGTTAATGCAATTGGTGTGCATAATTCATTGTCAGGTGTCATAAATAAAGGTGAATTATATCAAAGTGCATCTATCGACTCAGTAGATTTTTCTCTAGATGCCGTTTATAAGTCTTCAAATTCACAAACCTTTTGTGGTTTTGGTATAGCACTAGATCTCGATTACCGCTTCAATATGCCTAAAAGTGATTCAGAGTTCATATATTTTCAATTAATGGCAAAAAATTTAGGTCTTGTTTTCATGCCTGATGTTATACAAAATAGAATACAAGGGGAACTAGCATACGACAACTACAGCATTAATGATTTGTTAAATTCACAAACGATATTTCAAAATACGGATGAAACATTTGGTTCATTCTCAGATACTGTGGAGACTAAAGGTAATTGGCGAGTTCTTCCAGCAATGCTTCAGTTTACAAAATTAGTTAATCGAAATTCAAGCCAAAAAATTCAAGGTTTTTATGGTGCGCGTGCTTATCTTTCTTCTTCTTTTATGCCTATGTTTTTTGTAGGTTTAGATGTTCACCCAATCAAACGATATCGTTTTGGTCTTCAGGCAAGTTATGGTGGGTTTTCAAATTTAAGATGGGGTATGTATTCTGACCTGAAGTTTGACAAATTTAGTTTTGGCATCGCTTCAGAGAATTTATTTAGTCAGACAGGCGAATCTATAATCATAAGAATGTCATGCGCGTTTTAAATATAACCATCACTTTTTTGCTATTGTCGGCTTTTACATTCGGTCAACAACCATTTTACAAGGTATTTTCTGGTCTAGGATATGACGTAGGAAATGGCATTGTAGAATTAAGTGATTCCTCATATGTCGTTTGTGGCTCAAGTACAAGTTGGGAGGGCAGTTCACAAGTATTCCTTATGAAGGTTGATAGTGTTGGTGCGAGAGAATGGACAAACCATTATGGCGGGGCTGAGTCTGATGGTGCCAAACGAATTTTATATAAAGAAAATTTAGGTCTATTTACAGTAGGTTTTACAAATTCTATTGGTTCTGGAGATTATAATGGCCTTGTAATGCATATGGACGTGAATGGCACATTAATTTGGGAGCAAAAAATTGGTAGTGACAATGCTTGGGAGTTTATTTACGATGCTGTTTTTGTTGAGGATTCATCTATTTTATGCGTAGGGGAAAGTCAAAATTTAGAAGATGGCGATAAAGATATTTTTGTTGCGCGTATTTCTAAGGAAGGCGAATTAATTTGGAGTCTGAAGTATGCGAATCCAGGGATTGATTATGCAACCTCTATTGCCAATTTAGAGGATAGCTTATTTGTTATTGGAGGTAGTTTTTACTGTGCGGATTCCTCAAGCCAAAAAGGGTTTGTAATGAAGATTAATAATGAAGGCACTATTTTGTGGCGTGATACTTTAGGTAACTATTCAGGGAAATATGTAATAGAAGATGTTTGTATTGCTGACGATAAAATAAATGCGGTAGGTGCACGAGAGGTAGAAGTAGATAATCATGATTCATATTTATTAAAGCTCAATTTTGAGGGTGATGTTTTATTTGAACAAACTGAAAATGACCCTAACGGTGAAAGTGATGTAATTATGGATGAAATTGCATTCATTCCTGCGGTAAATAAAAATATTATTGGTTTTAAGGTGATTAATGCCTTCAGCTTTCAGGACGATTATGATGCCAACATTGGTTTTTTCAATGAAAGCTCTTTTTTGTGGATGAATAATTTTACATCAATAAATTATTTAGGCTTAGATGAAGTGAACCAGCTTGTGCCAACATCCGATGGTGCTTTTATTGGCGTTGGACAAACGACCTATCCTATTAGTGGAGGTAGTAATGTTTTTATCCTAAAGTATTCATTGGAAGAGGGTTTTCCTAATACTGCTGAGTATTATACTATTGATACACTTGTTGGTATTGATTCGAAGCCAGTAAAAGAAACCTTTAAGGTTTTCCCAAACCCATGTGACGAATCTATTTTCTTTGATTTTAATAAGAGTTGGGCACGGGTAAAAATATTGAATAGTTTTGGGCAAGTTATATCTGATAAAGAGCTTTCTTTAAATCTGCCCATGAATGTTTCTTGGCTAAAAAGTGGCGTGTATTATCTTCAGATTGACAATCAAACGCGCAAAATTATTAAGCTCTAGAACGTCTTCGCTTCTTTTCGGTTAAAATTAGCCCCAGCTCTCTTCCTGTCTGACCTGCAACTGACGTGTTTTCGTCCGCTCTCCTAAGTAGGTAGGGCATAACTTCTTTTACAGGTCCAAAAGGCACATATTTTGCCACATTAAATCCTTCATTTGCGAGGTTAAAGGATATGTGATCACTCATTCCAAGTAATTGTGCAAAATAAACCCGAGGATCGCCATTACCAATGTTGTGATTTTTTAAAGCCTCCGAGAGCATTAAAGAGCTCGACTCGTTGTGTGTTCCCGCCACTAAGGCAAAGTCACTCAAATGTTTCAAAATATAGTCTTGTGCCCTGTTGTAATCTGTATCCGTAGCGGCTTTGTCTTTTTGAATAGGCGAGGGGTACCCTTTTTCTAATGCGCGTGCTCTTTCTTTCTCCATGTAGGCACCCCGGACTAGCTTTACTCCATATGATATTCCATTTTTAGAAGCTTCTTCTCTACACTTTTTTAGGAATTCGAATCGATCATGTCGGTACATCTGAATTGTATTGTAAACGATTGTTTTTGATGTATTAAATTTTAACATCATTTCAAAGGCCCAAATGTCAATAATATCCTGAATCCAGCTTTCCTCAGCATCAATAAAAACAGGTACGCCTTTTTCGTAGGCAATTGAACAAATCCTGTTTATTCTCTCTTTTATTTGATCCAGTTTTATTTGATCCTCAGCTCTTATTATTTCATCAATATTATTTGCTTTTTCTAACAATCCAAAATCGCTTATTCCTGTTATTTTAAATACTGCAAAAGGAATCTCTCGCTGTGAATCTGCTTTTATGATAGTGTCAATAATAATTTGGGTAGTACGTTCAAAGTCGTCATCTTCCGTTTTACCTTCTACTGAGTAGTCTAAAATTGTACCTATACCATGGGCTCCCAATGCTGTAATTGTCTCGCTGCACTCTTCAATGTTTTCCCCTCCACAAAACTGTTTGAAAATAGTTCGTTTTACAATGAAATTAATCGGAAGTCTTAGTTTTAATGCAGCTAAGGTTATTGCTTTCCCCAACTTCACGATGAAAGGCGAACCTATGACTCTAAAGAGCCAATATGCTCTATTTAAATCTAGGTTTGATTTAAGCTTAAATGCAACTTTAGTATTCTCGAAATTCAGCACAGTACAAAAATAATGTCTTTTTATATATAAGCAGTCTAAGGCTCAATAATCTGTATATTTGAAATATTAAATTGATGTATGGTTAAGATAGAAAGTAAAGACTCTATTATTGAAATCGGTTCGTTATTATCCTCCTCTTTGTCAGAGGTGCTTTCTGAATATAAAAATCATAATGTAATTGTCGTTGTGGATAGTAACACGCATGATGCATGTTTGGAATACTTAATCACATCATTTCCAGGACTTGAAAAAGCTGAAATTATACTACTACCGAATGGCGAGGAAAACAAGGTAATGGAAGTTTGTATGCAGGTATGGAATGCTTTTACTGAGTATGGTTTTGGAAGACGCGATTTAGTTCTAAATTTAGGAGGAGGTGTTGTAACTGATATGGGTGGTTTCATTGCCTCTATATTTAAGAGAGGCATGAATTTTATTCATATTCCAACAAGTTTACTTGGTATGGTTGATGCGGCTGTTGGCGGAAAGAATGGTATTGATTTGGGTCCTTACAAGAATCAATTGGGCTCCATAAAGAAACCGCGAAATGTATTTATTGATACTGCTTTTCTCTCGACTCTACCAGAACAGGAGTTTTATAATGGTTATGCTGAGATGTTGAAATATGGTTTAATTCATGATAATTCCTTATATAATGATTTAAAAAAGTACAGCACCGAAAAAGATTTTAACCGTTTGGAGAATATTGAAAAATGTATCCAAATAAAGGTTGAAATTTCTGAAAAAGACCTGCAAGATGTTGGAGAACGAATGCTGCTTAATTTTGGTCATACATTTGGTCATGCCATTGAAGGTTATTTACTTGAGTCCTCTCCAATTTCACATGGACATGCTGTGGGAATTGGTATGTGCGCTGAAAGCTATATTTCAATGCAACGTGGTATGCTTTTGAAAGAAGATTTTGATGATATTCAAGTGATGCTTCTGCGTACTTATCCTTTTATTGAATTTGACGAATCTGAAATTGATGGGATTTTGGAATTGATGTATAATGATAAAAAAAACGAAGACGGTAAAATACTATCAGTGCTATTAACTTCAATTGGGTCGGCTAGCTTTCACAATGAAATCATGGAGGATGAAATTCGATTAGCCCTGAGGTATGTGTCAATGCTATCAGCATCGTCAAATTAAAAAGCCCCGCTAGGCGAGGCTTGTTTAGTTATAAATTTCTTGTTATTTAATAACAGTCATCTCTTCTACAATGTGCTTCGCACCTGCATATTTGTCTATTAAAAATAACACATATCGAATATCAACATTAATCGTTTTTTGAAGTTTGTTATCGAATATAACATCGCCTGCCATAGCCTCAATATTACCATCAAATGCTAAACCGATTAATTCTCCATTCCCATTAAGTACTGGAGAGCCAGAGTTACCTCCAGTAATGTCATTATTGGTTAAGAAATTAACGGGCATATAGCCGTCTTTATCTGCATACGGGCCGAAATCTTTGGATTCATATAAATCAATAAGGCCTTGAGGTAAATCAAATTCTGGGTCGTCATCAATAAACTTATTCACGGTTCCTTTCAAGGTAGTGTAGTAGTTTTCTTTTGCATCATTTCTTGGATCGCTCGGCAAGGGGCTAACCTTACCATAAGTCAACCTCAATGTTGAATTTGCATCAGGATAGATTACCGGACTCAATCCAGATGCTCTCATACCATCAACGAGCATTCGGTAGGCACGATCAAACTTCTCTTTTGCCTCGTCAATTTTAGAATCACTAGAGAAGTAATGTCCGATTAATTTATTTGATAAAATCATTAATGGATCACTGTCTAATAGTTCCTTGCTCGGGACTTTTAGAAACGCATTCATGCGTTCTTCAGATGAAAAGATTGATAAATCAAGGACCGCTTTAATATATTCATCTAAAGGGATATTTAATTCATTCGAATAAACATCAACAAATTCAGGTAATATATAGCCTGCCTTTTCCGTGTAAAGTTTTAGCATTTCGATAAGCATTTCTTTTTCAAGGCTTATATTACTCGTTGCTAAAAAATCAGCAATGGCGTTTTTGGCAGCATCAGCGGCGCTCTCATCTTCTGAATATTTCGAAAGAACCCTTCCAAGACTTCTAGATATCGTAGCGTATTTTGAGCCTCTAAATACCATTCTTAAATAATTGTCATGTCTCGCTTTGTCGTTCGTCAAGTTGTAGTAATCATTGATATCTTTGATGATATCTCGATAAGATGAATTCTTCTTCTTTTTAGACCATTTATCAAATTTCGCTTCATTTTTCGCCTTTGATTCAGCAGTTTTAAATTTGGTCAAAGCATTAATCATACCTTGACGATTTTTCCAATAATTAGCCACGCCAGCATATTTCGAAGCATAATTCAAACGCACCGCGTCATCGGTATCCATGTATTTTTTCATGACATCCATGGCTTTCTTCGATGCCTCCACCCAAGCTGGATATGCATATTTAACATTTTGATCAATACCGCCTGCTGGAAGCCAACGATTTGTTCTACCTGGGTAACCTAGAATCATAGCGAAATCATCTTTTTCAACACCTTTGATATTTACTGGAAGGTGATGTTTTGGTTTTAAAGGAACATTGTCTTTTGAATAATCCGCAGGGTTTCCATCAGTGTCAGCATAAACTCTGAACATAGAGAAATCACCTGTATGTCTCGGCCATTCCCAATTGTCCGTATCTCCACCAAACTTACCAACACTAGCAGGGGGTGTTCCTACAAGTCTTACATCATTGTAGTCTTGATAGACAAAATAATAGAATTCATTCCCCTGAAAGAACGAACGAACACTCACGACGTACTTTCCATTCTCGCTATTTTCTTCCTCGATTTTCTTTGTTTCTTCTTTGATTGCATTCGCCCTTTCTTCCTCGGTCATTTCATCATTAAGTAGATCAAGAATCCTTTTTGATACATCATCCATACGAACAAAAAATCTTACATACAGCGAATTGGGTTTCATCTCTTCTTGTTTGCTTCCTGCCCAAAAACCGTTGGTTAAATAGTCATTTTCTGGAGATGAGAGCTCTGCGATTGCACTATATCCACAATGGTGATTTGTAAGAACAAGACCTTCACTCGAAACAAGCTCTGCTGTACATCCTCCATTGAATTGAACAATTGCATCTTTTAAGCTGGAATTGTTAATGCTATAGATTTCTTCCGATGTGAGCTGAAGCCCCATTTTTTCCATATCGCGTTGATTTAAACGATCTAGAAACATAAGGAACCACATTCCTTCGTCTGCATGCACAAACATGCCTACAAAAAGCGATAACGCTACTAAAATATTTTTCATTTTTTCATTTTTAAATTTAGATTCCTAAAATACCTAAAATAAAATGAACGTTAATAAATTCAGATCGGATTTATAGTTTCAATAAGATTTGGTTCATTTATTTATGTTAAGCGATTAACTAAAACGAAACTTTACTTTTAACAAAAAATAAAAATTATGAATATGAAAACTTTAAAAATGACATTTTCATTACTGATTACTCTGTCCTTTTGTAACATTGTTCATAGTCAATCATGTATAGATAGTTCTTTAATTAATCTGAATATGATTTGCTTAGAAATTTATGAGCCAGTTTGTGGATGTGATCAAGTTACCTATTCGAATGATTGTGAGGCTACCTATTATTTTGGTGTAACATCATATACTTTTGGTGAATGCAATACATCGGGGATTGAACAAACTGAGAACAATGAAAAGCTATGTGTTTATCCCAGCCCTTCAAATGATGGGATTTTCTCAATTAATTATATGGGCCTTGTGTCTAGGGTTGAGATGGTGGATGTGTTTGGCCGAATTTTTAAGGTGCCTTATAATGCTGCAAAAAGGGAAATTGATGCTTCCTCCTTGAATGCTGGCAAATATTTCCTTAAAATTGAATCAAAAAAGCACTTGTTTATACAACAAGTATTCATAATCAAATAGCACCTAATTATGTCCAAAATATAATGCTTGACACTGAGTTTTTTAATTGATTCAAGTCTTATTCTTTTATAAACTTCATTATACTACCATCTATTTCAATGAAATAGATATTGTTTTTTAAATCCGTAATGTCAATCGTTAAATCATTTTTATTATAACTGCCTTTTTTAATACTCTCACCGAGTATGTTGGTGATTACAAATTCTCCATTACCTGCTAAGTTTGAAATTGTTATTTTTTTTGATGCGGGGTTTGGGAACATGCGAAGTGGTTTTCTTACTTCTTCAAATACAGTTACAGATGGTGGGTTGCATGCATTATTAAAATAGGTTGTTTCTGCATCTTTATTCAGTGAAATTAGGCATGAACACATATTGTAATGATCATGCATATATGCTAAGCCATAGTTTGTTCCAACACCTTCAATGAAGGTAAGTGGAAAATCACTCGACCAATGCTGATAGGTAGTTCTGACATGTTTTAACCCTAATGAATAATAAACGGAATCAACAATAGAAATGTCTTGATCTCCGAACATTTCATGCACGACAAAACTTTCTCCTTCTTGAAGTGATAAGTCCACAATTAAAAACTCAACGGTATCATAACCTTGAGTTGTTTCAATTACACCCGTGTACCAAACACGACCATTTTGTGTATCTTCTCTAACTATAGCATTACCAGAAAATGGAACAAGGCTATAATTTATAGTTCCTGAATTAGGTGTTCCAATTCTATGGTAAAAGACATTATCGAGAATTACTGTTTCGTTAGAAACTTTCTCAAGAATTTCTGCTTGATCAAGATTACAAAAAGGGTACTGCCATTTTGTGCTTTCAATCCCAAAAATTGACTGATATTCTTGGCAGAATGTATTTGTTGAAAGTAGAAGAGATATAAGAAGTAGAAAAGATATTTGATTGAAATGTTTCATTTTAAATTGGTTGATGAAGGAATACCTTCGGTAAATTAAAAGCCAAAAAGCTTTTTTCACAACTTAAAAAATTAACACTCTTTGCGAATTTACAACATATTTAGAAATATTTTAGGCAAACTTGAAATATTCCCGGAAACGTTCGGGTGTTTTTTTAGTGAAACGCGTTTTTATAAATATGGATTTCAACGGCTCTTTTTCTTATGATTTGTAAATCAACCATATTAGAACCAAAGGTGCCTTCACGACCAAAGAAATTTGGTTTCTGCTCAAGAAAATAGTCCCAAAATTGCTCCTGTACTAGGTTGTTTCTTATCCAAGCCTCCTGCGAGGCTTTTAGAAGAGTTTTGCCCTTATCATCTAGTGATGTAAGTAGTTCATTGTATTCATAATTCATAAAATCTAGCCACATTTCTTTATGTTTACCAATACAAGAACCCCATTCTATATTTGTTGTCCAGTTTTGAAGACATTCCGCGTAGCTCGTGTCAATCCAATTGGTGTATGCCTCATAGTCGGGGTTATTAGAAAATCCACTTTCAATCTTACTTTGGCAAAAAAACATCCCACTCGATAAAACGAATGTGATGAATAATATTTTTTTCATGTACTATAGTTTAGAGTTTTCAATATGTTCTTTTGCTACTAACAGGTATTGCTGACTTTTTGATTCAAGTATTTTTATTTTTTCTTCTAAAATCTTCCAGTCATTATTCTTGATGTCAAACTGTTCAATCCAAAAGCTTATATCGGCAAGTTCATTAAGCTTTAGCATACGGAAGGAAGATTTGATTTTATGTCCCATACTATTGATCATTTTTTTATCTTCTGCCTTGAGTGATTCGTTGAGTTGCTTTATGTTTTGCGGTAAGTCTTTAACAAAGGCACTTAATATTTTTACTGCAAATTCTTTATTACCATCAACGAGAATTAGCGTATTCGATATCAAAGAGTCATTTTCATTAGGCTTATCTTTTGAAGGGGTATTGAAATCACTTTTAATGCCAAGGTTGTTAGATATTTTTTGAATGAGTTCGTCAATAGTAAATGGTTTGGATATGTAATCTATCATCCCCGCATTAAAGCAGGCGTCAATATCTTTCTGAACTGTATTTGCTGTTTGTGCAATAATAGGTGTTTCGACTTTTAATTTCTTTTTTAGGGTTTTCGTTGCTTTGATACCATCCATTATTGGCATTTGAACATCCATTAGAATTAGATCAAAAGTATCTTTTTTGCAGGCCTCAATTGCCTTTTTGCCGTTTTCCGCTAAAGTTGTTTCTACACCTTCTGATTTCAGTATAGATTTAATGTAAAATGAATTCACTCTGTTGTCTTCTACGATCAGAATACGCAGTCCTTTTAAGGAGTTGGAAACTTCATTTTTATCAATCAAGATTTCGTTCTCTGCCTTTTTAAATTTTAAAATCAATTCAAAGCATGTTCCTTTGCCTTTTTCGCTCTGAACATCAATAGATCCTTGCATAGAATCTACGATCTCTTTTGTGATCATTAATCCAAGTCCTGTGCCACCATAATCTCTTACAATAGAGTCATCTTCTTGATAAAATCCTTTGAATATATATTTAAGCTTGGAGGTATCGATCCCTATACCTGTATCTTTTACAATAATCTGAATAGTTTGTGATTTTTTAGACTTCTTATAATCGTTTACCTCAATGCTAACTGCTCCTTTCTTTGTGAATTTTATCGCATTACTCAATAGATTATTTAACACCTGTGATAACCTCAGCGAATCACCCTTGAGATGTGTATGTATGGTCTTGTCAATTTTAGCATGAAAAGCAATATTTTTTCCCTTGGCTTGAAGCGCATGGGTTGTTGTGTTTTTTTCAATAAGACTTTTCAGATTAAATGGGAAGTCAACTAGTTTAAAGTTTTGAGATTGAACCTTTGAGATGTCCAATACATTATTTATCAGCCCAAGAAGTAGAACGGATTGATCATTAATGATGTTTACATATTTCTTTTGAGATTGATTTAGGTTTGTGCCCTCCAAAAGCTTCGACATACCAATGATTCCATTCATTGGTGTACGAATTTCATGGCTCATTTTTGCGATGAAATTTTGCTGGGCTTTACTGGCTTCTTTAATTCTATTATAGGATAATTCAATGTTTTTGAGGTAGTCTTTCTCCGATTCTAAGAAAATGATATTGGAGAAAAGATTACCAGCAAGCCGACATGCAAAGTTTAAAACATTCACATGATTTTCAGTGAAATAAGCTTTTTCTTGACTCGCAAATCCAAATGCACCAAGGGATCTCGAAGAAGTTGTGATTGGAACCCACAATCTTGACTTGACGCGAAATGATCTTTTACTAGAGTTAACGAAAGAAGGAATGCCTTCTGCGTCCATGTCTGGTATGTTTAAAGGCTTTTGATTTTTAAAGACCCAACCAGGATGCCTATCAATGGCAGTGCGCTCAATCTCAATACGTTCTTCATCTGTGAAACCTTGTGAGCCAAATAGTCTGAGTTTTGCAGATTGCGTATCCCATAATAAAAGCGCGCTGTGCGGTACATCAATGAAGCCCTCAATAATTTTATATAGTGCATCCGAAATAGACTGCGCATCATGAGCTGTGGAGAGCAGTTCAGCTATCTTATTAAAAAAATGAAGGTTATTTTTAGTTCCCTCGTCCATGGGTTATAGCCCATTTATCGCAGCGTCACAACAAGCCTCATCTTGAGAATAGTGACCGCCACTTATGCCAATAGCACCAACGAGTTCCTCATTAATGTAAATCGGTTTGCCTCCGCCTAGTAACATAAAGTCATTTATATCATGAGCCCCACCATTTAATATTGGATCGTCTTTGATGAATTCATACCAATCTTTCCCTGTACCCATTCCAAAGCCAACAGCAGTTACTGCTTTTTTTCGGGAAATATCAGATGCAATTAATGGTGCATTGTCCATGCGGCAAAACAGTTTCGTATTACCACCGGTATCACAAATTGTCAATGCAATTTTGAATCCAATTTCATCAGCTTTTTCAAAAGCAAGTTTATACAACTTCATACAGGATTCCAGTGTAAGTTCGTTTTTCGAGAAAGTATTCATATATTGAGTAGATTTAGCGTTAATAAGAAAAATA
>Ga0228674_1000609_pt1 | contig 23846 bp, 18 predicted proteins | sample 1D_rmetaG_FD_189054 | JGI IMG/M metagenome (GOLD analysis project Ga0228674, IMG submission 189054) | Seawater microbial communities from Monterey Bay, California, United States - 1D_r | ecosystem: Environmental > Aquatic > Marine > Coastal | place: USA: California | collected 2016-09-26
GGTCTCCGGCGTCGGTTTCCTCGGTGCCGGCGTGATCATGAAGGAAGGGATGAACGTGCGCGGCCTGAACACCGCCGCCACCCTGTGGTGCTCGGCGGCGGTCGGCAGCTGCACCGGTGCGGACATGCTGGCCGAGGGCGTGCTGCTGACCGTGCTGATCATTGCCGGCAACACCCTGCTGCGGCCGCTGGTGAATGCGATCAACCGCATCCCGATCAACGAGGCGGCGACCGAAGCGACCTACGAGGTGCGCCTGAGCGTGGATGCCGAAGCAGTGCCGCGCGTGCGCGAGCGGTTGGTCGATGCGCTGGAGGCCGCACAGTATCCGGTTGGCGATGTACAGGTGGTCGAACATGCCGACGCGCCCACCGATGTGATCGCGGTCCTGGTGAGCACCGCCGTGAGCGCTGATGAACTGGACGTGGTGCTGGCGCGGATGGAACATGTACCGGGCGTGCTGCACGCCACCTGGGAAGTCAGTACCCGCGATTGATTCATCCACGCATGGCGTGGTGCAGTAGATCCACGCCATGCGTGGATGCGCTTCTTTCACCCTCCCGCGATGCGCTGCTGGGCCCTCAACAACTTGCGGAATGAGCCGCACCGGCGCGCATCCTGCGCCTCCGGGCAGGCCGCCGCACGCTGCAGGTGCCGGCGTATCCGCTGCAGCTGGTTGATCTGCCGCTGCAGTACCTCGGCCTGTGCCAGCAGGGCGTCCCGGTCCAGCGCGAGGCATCCGCGCAGGGGCGGCAGCGATACCCCGATCTGTTGCAGCGACAGCCCGGCCGCCTGGCCGAGGCCGATCAGCGCCAGCCGTTCCAGCACCTGCTCGTCGTACTGCCGGCGCAGGCCGCGACGGCCCAGGGCCTGCAACAGCCCCAGCTGTTCGTAGTAACGCAGTGTCGAGGCCGGCACGCCACTGCGCTTCACCACCTCGCCGATATCCAGTTCACGCATGGGCTTGACCTCAAGTCGCCTTCAAGCGGCAACCTATGGGCAACTTCCCTGCAAGGCAAGGCCATGGCCAGCACATCCCCGGTTGATCAGAACGCGCTCTGGAATGGCCCTGGCGGGCAGGTATGGGTCGCGCAACAGGCCATCCTCGATGGCCTGTTCCAGCCGATGGCCGATCTGCTGGTCAGCGAACTACCGGAAACCGTCACACAACTACTGGACATTGGCTGCGGTACCGGCGCCAGCCTGCTCGCGTCCGCGGCGGCGCGACCAGAGGCGCACTGCACCGGCCTGGACATCTCGGCGCCGATGCTGGCCCTGGCCCGTCAGCGTGCCGCCGACGCAGGACTTGAGGCGGACTTCATCGTGGCCGATGCGCAGCAGCATCCGCTGCCGCCGGCACACTACGACTGGATCCAGTCGCGTCTGGGCGTGATGTTCTTTGAGGACAGCGGCGCGGCCTTCGCCAACCTGCACCGCGCGGCGCTGCCCGGCGCCGGCCTACGCTTCATCGCCTGGCGCGGTGCAGATGAGATTCCGTTCATGACCACCGCCGAGCGCGCCATTGGTGATGCGCTGGATCTGCCGCCACGCGTGCCCGGCGCTCCGGGACAGTTCGCCTTCGCCGATGGCGAACGCGTACGGCAGATGCTGCTGGTCGCCGGCTGGAAGGATGTCGAGGTGGTTGCGGTGGACCTGCCCTGCTCCATCGCCCATGACGACCTGCCGACGTATGTAGGCCAGTTGGGCCCGCTTGGACTGGCCCTGCGCTCGATGCCGGAAGCCCGTGCCACCGCCCTCCGCGAGGAGGCCCTGGCGGCGTTCACCCCCTTCATCGAAGGCGACCGCGTGCGCGTGGATGCCGCCTGCTGGCACGTAAGCGCCCGCGCCTAGAAAAAAGGGACGGAGGGGATTAAGTCGTTCTTGCCCCGGCAGTGCTGGAAACGACTTAATCCCCTCCGTCCCCTTTTTTCCTACAGTGCCTCGCCGGCATCGGCCAGGCGCGATTCGATGAGCGCGTACCATTGCTGCAGGACGTCGATCAGCATGTCCAGCTCGGCGTCGGTACGCTGCGCGCGGCCGCTGCGCAGGCAGGCCTGGGCTTCCTGCAGCTGGGCCAGGAACCCCGCCACGGTATCGGCCTGCAGGATCAATCCCGGCAGCCGCCGCCCGGGAATACGCACCACGGCGTGGTTGCCGAGCTGGCCGTACACACTCAGTGTGGTTTCCGTCTTCATGGAAAGAGGCAGGAATTGGGCATTCATCGCGTGCACCATGGAAAACCTGAGCCGCCGGCAGGCGTGGATGACGGGGGAGACGTTGCCACGTCCTGCCGACGGTCAGGGGGGACTCGGAATGCCGGGGTCATGCCCCGGCGCAGGAATCTCAGCGCGGATGGGCCATCCCCGCGATCTGCACCCGCCGGTTCGGTGCCAGGCAGGCAATCAGCTCGCGGCGGTTGTGCTGCTCGCACTGCACGATCGGCTCGGCGGCCCCGCGGCCTTCGGCACTGATGCTGCCGGCAGGCACCCCACCCTGCACCAGTGCGGTGCGCACGGCATCGGCACGGCGCTGCGACAACGCCTGGTTGTAGCTGGCGCTGCCGATGCGGTCGGTGTACCCGGTCACCCGGATCGACTGCACCTGCGCCGCCTCGCGCACCTGCGCCAGGATGCCCTGCACGGCCTGCTGGCCTTCGGCGCTGAGCTTCGCACTGTCGAAGCCGAACAGTGCGTCGGCAGACAGCCGCAACGGCTGTTCCGGCAATGGCGCCGGTGCGGGTGCAGGCGGAGCCGGAGGCCGCGGCGGATCAAGCACGGCCGCGCACGATTCCGGCTTCCAGTACCCGGCCTGAGCAATGCCCTTGCCGTCGAAGCGCACCTGGAACTGGCAGGTGAAGTACTCCGCGCCCTGCGCGGTCCGGAAGTTGAACAGGTAGTTCCATTCACGCACGCCCCACATGCCTTCGTTGAAGTGCGGCGTGCCCAGCAGGGTGTAAAGCTGGCGCTTGCTCATCCCCGGCGCAAAGCGGCGCAGATCGGCGACGTCGGGATAGGTGCCTTCCTTCAGCGAGGCTTTCGACGCCTCCGGGAAGTGCACGGCGGTGGTTTCGGCGGGGCCATCGGCGGCCGGTGCATGGCTGCGGCAGGCGGCCAGCAGGCCGAGTCCCAGGATCAGGCCCAGCGTCGCGGCAGCGTGGCCGGCCCGGGCGATGCGATGCTGTTTCATGTCATTCCCCCTGTTGACGTTTCCGCGATGCCGGGCCGCGTTGGCGGCCCGGCGGCGGCGATCACCACTGGATGCCGGCACCGACGGCCACACCGGCCTCGCCACGGCTGTTGGTGGAACCACTGAACTTGTAGATCCAGCGCCCGCCTTCGGAAACACCCGAGATGCCCAGCGCCACGCCCGACTCACCGTTGTAGCTGCCGGCGGCGATCGAAGCCATGCTGCGGCCGGCTTCGCTGGGCTGCGGCAACGCCGCAGTGGCCATCGCCGAGGCGATACCGGCCGAGGCGCGGTTGTCGGTCTTGCGCAGGTCACGCTCGAAGCCACCCATGCGCTCGTCGGTGTAGGCCTTCGACCAGTCCAGGGTCTGCGCCATGCCCGACTTCAGCTGGTCGACATTGACTGCATCGGTGCCGGCAGTACCGGCCGCAACATTGCGGACCGTGGTCGGACCGCTCCCGGTGCTGCCCAGGGTGACGCTGTTGTAGTTGGTGGCGCCGTTGACCGTGGTGTCATAGCGGATCGTGCCCTGCTGCGAGGCCTGCAGCTGACGCACGTTGACCGCATCGGTGGCCTGCGAGCCGTCGGCCACATTGACCACTTGGCGCTCGGCACCGGCGGCACCGACCGAGACCGTGTTGGCCCGGTTCGCCACCGAACCCGCACCCAGTGCCACCGAGTTGTCGGCCTGTGCCTGCGAACCGTTGCCCAGCGCGGTCGAGTTGGCACCGGCAGCGGTCGAGCCTGCACCACCGGCGGCCGAGTTGGCACCGCTGGCGGACGGGTCGGCCAGGTTGTTGGTGTTGTTGGCACGGAAGCTGCCGGCCACGTTGGTGATGTTCTGGATCTTCTGGTCGGTGTAGGACTTGGACTGGTCGATGGCGTAGTTCACGCCGTTCTTGAGCTGGCCTACGTTGGTCGCATCGTGGTCGTCGGAGCCGTCGGCAACATGGGTGATCTTGCGTTCGTTGCCGGTGCTGCCGACCGACACTTCACCGGCCGAGTTGCTGCCACCGGTCTGCCCATAGGCGCCGGTGTAGCCGCTCTGCGCGCCGACGCTGGCCACCGAGCCGGCACCCAGCGCGACGCTGTTGCCGGCACTGCTGCTGGCGCCGTTGCCGACTGCCACGCTGTTGGCACCTGCGGCACTGGCCTGCGGGCCGACCGCCACCGCTTCGGCACCGGCCGCGGTGGCAGCCGCCGCCGTCGAGTTCACCGCCAGGTAGGCACTGCCACCGCCCCCGTTGGTGATGCGCTGGTTGAGCACCTTCAGCGAGCCGTCCACCGCGTTGAAAGCCGCGGTGACGTTGTTGTAGTCGCCGCTGGTGAAGCTGCCATCGGTGGCGATGCTGGAGATGCTGAATTTCGGCGCGGTCCACACGTTGGTGGTGCCGTTGAAGGCGGTGCTGCCACCAAAGTAATTGGCGATGGTGCTGTGGGTGTTGAACAGCTGGTCGCCAGTGATGGCATCGCTGCTTCCGGCCAGGATGCTACCGGCGGCGACGTTGGTCACCTTCACCGCTCCGGTGCCGGTGCCCTTCAGCGAGACACTGTTGATCACGTTGCCACTGCCATCGACGTCGTACTTCACCGCCAGCTTGTCGATCTCGCCGGTCTGGTCGGCGACGTTGGCCAGCGAGTTGCTGACCGCATCGAAGGCAGTGCCGACGTCGTTGTAGCTGCCCTTGGTGATGGTGCCGTTGGCGGCGATGTTGTTGATCGAGTAGGTCGGTGCGGTCAGCACACCGCTGGCGTTGACCGCCGCGCCGCCGCCGAGGTGGGTGGCCACGGCCTGGTTGGCGGCGAACAGCTGGGCGCCGTTGATCGCCTCGCTGCTGGTGGCACTCACCTGGCCCGGGCCGAGGTTGCGCAGCGTGGTGGCGGTACCGCCCTGGCCCAGCGTGGCGCTGGCATAGTTGACGCTGCCGTCGCCGTTGAGGTCGTAGCGCAGTGCGCCGGCCGCGGCCGCCTGCAGCTGGCCGACATTCACCGCATCGGTGGCGGCGGTACCGGCTGCCATGTTGGTGACCTGGCGCTCCGCACCCGCCGCGCCGATCGACACGCTGTTGGCACGGTCGGCCAGGCTGCCGGCACCGACGGCGATGCTGTTGGCGGCGGTCGCACGGGCGTTGGTACCCACAGCGATCGAGTCGGTGCCGCTGGCCACGGCTTCGGTACCGGTGGAATTGACCCGCAGGTACTTGGTGCCGCCGTTGCGGATGTCGGTGATCTGCGTGTTGAGGTTGACCAGCGATCCATCGACCGCTGCAAAGGCATCGGTAGCGTTGGTATAGAGGCCCTTGGCGATGGCACCACCGGTGGAGATGGTGCTGATCTCGAACAGCGGCGCGGTGAAGGCGCCCGTGGCCGGGTCGAAGGCCGCACGACCACCGAAGAAGCTGGCGATGGCGGCATTGGTGCCTGCCAGCTGTCCGCCGTTGACCGCCTCCAGGCTGCCGGCGGTGACCGCGCCGCCGGCAAGATTGCCGATGGTGGTGGTACCGGTGCCCGCGCCCAGCGTGACCCGGCGATAGTTCGGGTTGCCGGCACCGTCCAGATCGTAGGTCACCGCGACATCGGCAACCCCGTTGATCAGGCTGATCGCGCCCTTCAGCTGGGCCACGTTGACCGCATCGGTGTTGGCGCTACCCGCGGCGAGATTGGTGATCTGGCGCTCGCCACCGCCGGCGGTACCCACCGACACTTCACCGGCCGAGACCTGCGGCGCGGTGAGGCCATAGGCGCTGTAGCTGGCCTGCGCACCGCGCAGCGCGGCAGAGCGGTAGCCCAGTGCGACCGAGTTGGCCTGGTTCGAGGTGGCCTCCGCGCCCAGCAGGGTCTGTCCGTTGGCGGTGCCGACGGCGCTGTCACCGACGATCACCGAGTGGCCCATGCGCGCGGCATAGTCAGCCGTCGGTACGCCGGTCGGGTTGCTCGGATCGTTGGTGCCCGCACCGGGGAAGGCGACATTGGCATCCACCTTCGGCAGTTCGTGGCGGGCGTTGGCACCGATCACCACTTCCTTGGAGCCGTTGGCGAAGGCACCGTCACCCATCAGCACCTGGTAATCCTGTGCGGCATTGACCGCCCAGCAGGAGATGTCGGCCAGGGCGATGTCGAGGCACTTGGCCGCCCATGCCGGCGAATCCTTCGGCAGCAGCAGGCCAAGCAGGCCGCCCGGATTGCCGTTGTTGATGTTGTAGATGTAGCTGTCGGAGGTGACGCCACCGATCAGGGTCAGGTGCGAGCTGCCACCGGTGACCGCACCGCCCAGGCCGTTGAGCGTGCTGCCGACCGGCGACAGGTTGACCACCGGCAGACCCAGCACGTTGACCGTCGAGTAGGTCTGCATCACGTTGGCATTGCTGAGCTTGAGATTGCCGTTGCTCAGGTAGCCGTTGCCACCGAACAGGCTGGTGGTGGTCGGACCGATCAGCTGGCCAACATTACCGACCAGGCCGCCGGTGCCGATGATCAGGCCGGCATTGGGGTCGGCAGCAGCCGGCGCCTTAGGACTGGTCGGCGGAATCGCGGAGGGTTTGGTCAGGCCGAGGCCGCTGAGCGTGCCACCGACCAGGCCACCCACGGCGCTGCCCAGATTGCCGAGGGTGCCATTGAGATTGCCATTGAGCAGGTTGCCCACGGCGCTGCCGACGTTGCCAAGCGTGTTGCCCAGCACCCCGCCCAGGCCACCGGTGCCGCCGCCAGTGGCGCCGTTCAGCACGCCGCCGACAGTGTTGCCAACGGTGCCGACTGCATTGCCTACGGCGCCAACCGTACCGTTGACTGCGCCACCCACCGCGCCTCCGACCGTGCCCACCGTGCCGACGGCACCGTTCAATGCGCCACCGACGGCGCCCACGGTGTTGTTGAGCGTGCCGCCCACCGCACCGCCTACGTTGCCGACCGTGCCGTTGAGGGCACCGCCGACGGCGCCGCCCACCGCGCCGACGGTGCCGACAGCACCATTCACTGCGCCACCGACGGCGCCTACGGTGTTGTTGAGCGTGCCGCCCAGGGCGCCGCCCACGTTGCCGACCGTGCCGTTGAGGGCACCACCGACGGTACCGACAGCACCGTTCAATGCGCCACCCACGGCGCCCACAGTGTTGTTGAGCGTGCCGCCTACGGCACCGCCCACGCCGCCGACCGTGCCGTTGAGCGCACCACCGACGGTACCGACAGCACCGTTCAACGCGCCACTCACAGCACCCACGGTGTTGTTGAGCGTGCCGCCTACGGCACCACCCACGCCGCCGACCGTGCCGTTGAGCGCACCACCGACGGTACCGACAGCACCGTTCAACGCGCCACTCACAGCACCCACGGTGTTGTTGAGCGTGCCGCCTACGGCACCACCCGCGCTGCCGACCGTGCCGTTGAGCGCACCACCGACTGCGCTGCCGACCGTACCGACAGTGCCATTCAATGCGCCGCCCACGGCGCCGCCCACGCTGCCGACCGTGCCGTTGAGGGCACCACCGACGGCGCCACCCACCGCGCCGACTGTGCCGACCGCGCCGTTCAATGCACCACCCACAGCACCCACGGTGTTGTTGAGCGTGCCGCCTACGGCACCGCCCACGTTGCCGACCGTCCCGTTGAGGGCGCCACCCACGGCGCCACCCACCGCGCCGACTGTGCCGACCGCGCCGTTCAATGCGCCGCCCACGGCGCCTACGGTGTTGTTGAGCGTGCCGCCCACGGCGCCGCCCACCGCACCGACGGTGCCGACAGCACCATTCACTGCGCCACCGACGGCGCCTACGGTATTGTTGAGCGTGCCTCCCAGGGCACCGCCTACGTTGCTAACGGTGCCGTTGAGAGCACCACCCACTGTGCTGCCGACTGTGCCGACCGCACCATTCAATGCGCCACCCACAGCACCCACGGTGTTGTTGAGCGTGCCACCGACGGCACTGCCCACGCTGCCCACCGTGCCGTTGAGAGCACCACCGACGGCGCCACCCACCGCGCCGACTGTGCCGACCGCACCGTTCAATGCGCCACCCACGGCGCCCACGGTGTTGTTGAGCGTGCCGCCTACGGCACCACCCACGCTGCCGACCGTGCCGTTGAGGGCATCGCCGACGGCGCCGCCCACCGCACCGACGGTGCCGACAGCACCATTCACTGCGCCACCCACAGCACCCACGGTGTTGTTGAGCGTGCCACCGACGGCACTGCCCACGTTGCCGACCGTGCCGTTGAGAGCGCCGCCGACGGCGCCCCCCACTGCACCGACCGTGCCGACCGCACCATTCAACGCGCCACCGACGGTGCCCACGGCGTTGTTGAGCGTGCCGCCAACGGCACCGCCTACGCTGCCAACCGTGCCATTGAGGGCGCCACCGACAGCATTCCCAGCGGCGCCCACCACACCGCCAACCAGGCCACCCACACCCAGCGCGCTGTTCTGCGCCGCAACGGTCGCCTGACCCGCCAGCTTGAGATTGCGATCCGCTACCACTTCCTGCCCATCCGGTGCCTGCACGCGCACCTTGCCGGCTACGCCGGTGTCGAAGGCCGCGGTGATCGCACGGTCATGGGTTTCTCCCGGCAACTCTTCCTTGGCCGGCAGCGTGACCGCTGCCGTCGCCTTGGCCTGGCCTTGAGCGTCGATCTGGTGACCTGCCATCTTCAGCTTCGCGTCCAGCGCTCCAGCTGCCGTTGCCTTCAAGCCTGGCAACCCTCCCGCCGACGCAGCACTGACGCCGGCCGCAGCCTTGGCACTGCTGTCAATCGACGCCACCTGCGCGCCCGCAAGACCGACCTTGGCCCTGGCGCGTGCGTCTGCGGCAATGCCCAGCGGCGCCTGCGCCGCCGGTGCGACCTGTGCAGCCAGCGATGCCTCCACCTGCGCGGCACGCAACGCTGCGTTGCCCAGGCCTACGCTGGCGCGCACGTCGGCCGCAAGGCCAGGCACGGCCACCTGCTTTGGCGTGCTGCCGGCGGCCAGCTTCACCTGTACGGTGGCCGGCAGCACATCGCGCACCACCGGCAGCGACGCCGTGCTCAACTGCAGGCCAACGCGCGCATCCGCGCTGATTGCCGGGCTGCTCTGCGCCTGTCGCGCGGCAGCCGCCAATGCAACTTCGGCATCAACCTTGACCGGCATCGGCTGCGTGTACTTGGCTGCAAGCGCCTGCAGATCGCGCAGCGATTGATTCGATTCGGATGCCCCCGCATGTCCGCTGACCAGCGCACACAGCAGGGCGAGGGCCAGGGCGGTCGGCACCAGCAGGATACTGCGCGGGTCACGGGCAGCGCTGCCACCGCTGTCGCCCGTGGCCAGTTCCGAGGCCACAACCAGAGCATTGAGCTGGCGGTTCCATACACGCCGGTAGATGCGGTTCATGAGCATTTCCCCCGTAGGCGAACAACTGGAATGTCAGTGGACTTGCCGCTAGGCAGGTGACTGACATTTCAGCGCGGGCGGAAGCCACGGCGCACTTCATTCCGGCACGGCAATCGCGCATTCCGGCAAATCCACGGCCGGAATCGGCAGCCGGTTATGCAGAAGCGGCAACCATATCGGCAAGCGGATGTGCAATTCCGGCAGAAACCACGAAAAAACCCTTGTGCCGCTTGATTCAGGCCGGCTGGCCAATCTGCGCCGGGGCGCGCATCAGGGTATCGCGCGGCAGTTCACCGAATACCTTGCGGTAGTTGTCGGCGAATCGGGAGAGGTCCCAGAGCCCGCAACTGAGTGCGATAGCCTTCACCGAGCGCCGGCTGGAATCAGCCATCGACAGGCTGCGGCAGGCCGCGCACAGGCGCAGCATCGACAGATAGCGGTTGGGCGATGTGCCGAACAGGTCTTCGAAGGCGTAGCGCAGGCCGCGCTCGCTGACCCCGGCCGCATCGCATATCTCGTTCATGTAGATGTTGCGACGCAGGTTGAGGCGCATGAAGTTTTCCGCGCGCTGCGCGATCAGATAATGCGTTCGCCGCGCGCGGCTGCAGCCGGGCCGATCGGAAGCACCGGCCCCGAGCAGCGACTGTACATGCTCGTGCAGCAAGCGCTCTGCTTCTTCTGGCTCCAGGTTGCCGCCCTGCCCCAGCTGGACATGCAACTGCTGATAATGACGCGCAAGCGGCGCCGATTCGCTGGACAGGTTGAACAACGAAAGTGCTTGTCCAGCCGGTGGCGTGCTGCGCAGGCTCAGCTCGGTCAGCTTGCGCTGCACGCGGGCAACCGGCACCAGCATCAGGGTCAGATGCGTACCAGGGCTCAGCGTGAACTCACTGATGCCCTCCGGCATTACCGTCAACGCCATTCCCGGCGTCAGTGGAACGCCGTGGCACCAGCTCAGCGTCTCGTCGGTCGCGTGCAGGTATCCCAGCATCGCCCAGTCCGGTGGCAGCATGAAACGGCCGCGGCAATGGAATCCGCAGCTGATGCTGCAGAACAGGGCTTCCTCATGCACACGCGAAGCGAATGCCGCCCGCGGCCCATTGCCATCGAGCAGCAACAGTTCGACATCGCACACACGAAGTACGCCGCTCAGCGTCGCCAGATCGATTGATCGCAGGCCGCTGTCGTCGCTGTCTCCTACCCCACCATCGACCATGACAGTGTCATCCCCCATTGATCCGTCACACGCTGCGGCCCCCACTGCCTGACAGGGCCACACCTTTCCACGAACATCCGTCGTTGCCGGGACGGACGCAGCCATTGCCATGCAAACTGCCCGGGAATTGCCACAACCTGAAGTTGAGTATGCCCGATAATCCACTTGGGTAAACCCGCAGCCTGCATTGAAGAAAATAGATACACAGGTGAAGAAAATGTGGCTGCGACTGGCACGATTTTCGCATGTGATCGAAAGAGCATCACATTATCTGCACGTCAGTGAATCGTTTTGCCGGCGAACGGATTTGCGTCACAGAAACAGCCTGAAAGTTTAAGCATTGACGGGTTTCTGCCGAATTTGCATATAGGTTCCAGTTGCAGCCAACCGCCATTCAGGCAAAGTCGATAACACGGTGATCCGGCCACTACAACGCGGCCGCACCCTGGGGGAGCACATGACCATGGCCGTATTGCACGACATTCCGACCAGCGGCGCAGCGTCGCGCGGTGGACGGCGCGCGGCCGGCATTTTCCCCTGGGCCGATCACCCTGCTTGAGCACGGCGGGCACACCCCGTCGTGCCTCCCCCGCCAGGACGCGCGGGGGTCCACGGACGATCCCGGCGGAGCCGGGCCACCGCCCAACAGGTGTCCTGCAGCAGACAGGTAGAGGGAGAAAATCACCATGAACGCTTCGATCCGCACGTTCCTGAAGGAAGAAGACGGCGTTACCGCGCTTGAATATGGATTGCTGGCAGCGGTCATTGCCGGTGTCCTGATCGCGGTCGGCCGCACCCAGATCACCTCGTTTTTCACAACGCTTTTCACGCACCTGACGGACATCGCCAAGGACGCCACCACGGCGGCGAAGTAAACGCGGCGGATATGGACCGATCCAAACACCGGTAATAGTGAAACTACCGGAAGCAAGGTCGGGGAGTTTCCAGGGACAGCCCGGTATCGGGCGACGGAGTGTGCGATGACACTGCTGGGATTGTTGGCCATCGGCGTGTGCCTGCGGATCGCGATCAGCGATCTGTATGCCCGCCGGGTGCCCAACGCCTGGCTGCTTGCCGCGTGCGCGCTGGCTGTACCGCTGTTGATCGCTGGCCAGTTCAGTACGCCGCGCCTGCCGTGGGGATCCCACGTTGCCGGCGCGGCACTGGGCCTGGTCGCGTTGCTGCCGTTCTACGCCGTACGTTGGATGGGCGCGGGCGACGTGAAATTCTTTGCGGTGCTGGGCCTGTTGCTGGGATTGGAAGCGCTGCTGCCGATCTGGGTGACCGCCAGCCTCGGCGCCGGGCTTCATGCGCTGGTGGTGCTGGCCTCGCGCCGCCTCGGCCCCATGCTGCCGACCGGCCTGCAGCTGCAGATGACCCGGGCCAGCTCGCAGTGGCAGTCCCATCCTGCCCTGCGCGAACTGCAGAGCGCACGGCAGGGACGCTACGGCATTCCCTACGCTGCCTATCTGGCGCTGTCGGCCATCGGCTGGATCATCATCCAGGTCTACGGAGGTGTTTCATGAACACTCGCAGCCGTCGCCGGCAACGCGGCGTGGCCAGCATCGAATTCGCACTGATGCTGATGCTCGGCTTGCTGCCGCTGCTGCTGTTCACCTTCACCGGGGTGATGATCATGGCCGCGCAGCAGACGCTGGCGACCGCATCCGCAGAGGGAGCACGCGCCTCCCTGCGCTACGGCACCAACGCCCAGCGCCGCACTGCGGCCTGCGTCGCAGCACGCACCTCAATGCAGTGGCTGCTGCAGTTTTCCAAGCAGGACGTGGACTGCAGCGCGGGAGGCAGCAATGCCATCGTGGTCGCCGCGCCCGCGCCGTGTGCAGGGCTGCCCGCCGCGCAGTGCATCACCGTCACGGTCAGCTACGACTATGCGGGCCACCCCTTCCTGCCCGGCACCGCCACCCTCTACGGGTGGGTGATGCAGGCTCCCATCCGCAGCGTCGCGGTCGCCCAGCTCGACCTCGGCAGCGGCACCTGACGATTGGTACAGGAGACGGTTCCATGCTCAAGTTGACCCGCATCGCCGCCGTCGCCCTGATCGGTCTGGCCGTGCTGCTGGCCGTGATTGCACTGATGATCGGCCGCAAGCCTGACGCGCCGGTACATGTGGCGCCGGTTGCCAGCGCGGACCCGCAGGCCATCACGGTGGTCGAAGCCGTCGCCCGGCTGCCGGCCGGCGAGCCGATCACCGCCAATGGGCTGCGACTGGCCCAGCGCACCACGCCGGTCGCCGGCGCCGCGACCAGCATGTCCACCGTGGTCGGCAAGGTTCCGGTCCAGGACATTGCTGAAGGCAGCGCAATCAGCACCTCGGCCCTCGCGCAGGGCTTCTCGCTGCAGCTGCGGCCCGGTGAGCGCGCACTGGCGGTACCGGTCGACGAACTGGTCGGCGCGGGCAATCGCATCCTCCCCGGCGATTTCGTCGATGTGTTCCTCAACCTGCGTACCGCCCAGCCCAGCGCAGGGGGTCCGGGCGAGGCCGCACAGGCGCGCCTGCTGCTGTCGCGCCTGCGCGTGCTGAGCTATGGCCAGCAGGATATCGCGCCGAACCCAGGCGACACCGCCGCCAGCACCGATGGCAGCGAACGAAACGACGCACGCGCGGCGGACATCACCGGCAACAGTCATGGCGCCAGCGACGAGACCCGCCAGCCGGCACGCAGCGCGGTACTGGCGGTACCAGTGGCGGACGCCAACCGGCTGCTGCTTGGCGCCCAGCAGGGCAAGCTGTTCCTGGCGCTGCGCAATCCGGCCGATACCGGGCTGCCCGACCTTGCCCTGTTCCCGCAGGCGCCGGGCGTGATCGACCCGCTGCGCGGACTGGATGCAGAGCAGCAGGTGGCCCTGCAGCGACCCGAAAACCACGCCTTCGCAGGCATCGATGGCGATGCGCTGGCCGGGCGTGGCGCCGCCCCGACGCGTGTCAACCCGCAGGCGCCGCCGCGCGCACCGGCCGGCCGCCATGGTGCGCCACGCGCCTCCGGCATTGAAATCATCCGGGGTGACAGTTCCGCTCCCCGTGGTTCCCTCTGACCTGCCCCGAGTGCATCCATGACCCAACGCCGACTGTCTCCACGCCCCTCCCCTCGCCAGCGCTGGCTGGCCCTGATGCTGGTGCTGCTGGCACCGGCAACAAGCGTGGCCGCCGACGATCTGGTGCTGCAGGCCCGTGAGCAGCGTCCATGGAGCCTGCCCGCCGACCTCGAGCGCGTGGCCATCGCCGACCCCGGTGTCGCCGACATCGTGATGCTGCGCGGCCAGCGCCAGGCGCTGCTGGTGGGCAAAGCGCCCGGCACCACCACACTGCTGCTGTGGCACCGCAAGCAGGCCGAGCCACAGCGCGTGCAGGTGCGCGTGCAGAGCGCTGTGCAGGGCGCGGCGAACACCGGCACGAGCGGCCTGCTGTTCACCCAGCAGGACCAGCAGGGACTGCTGCAGGGAAGCACCGACAGCGTGCTTGCGCACATGCAGGAACAGCAGACGGCGGCGATGGCACTGGGCAAGGAGGGCCAGCTCGCCGACGCATCGACGGTCAGCAGCGGTGGCGTGGTCCAGGTCGAGGTCAAGGTGGTGGAGTTCAACAAGACCGCCCTGAAGCAGATCGGCATCAGCTTCCAGAACCGCAACGGCAGCTTCGCCTACGGCATCGCCCGTCCCGGTGGCCAGCTGCCCGGCAACACCGGCATCCTGCCCGGCATGAAGGAAGGCGAATCGGGCAACGAGTCGACATCACCGATTTCCTCGGCGTTCCGTCTGGTGTTCGGCTCCACCAAGGGCCTGTGGAATGCCGATGTCGACCTGCTGCAGAGCAACGGCATGGCCCGCGTGCTGGCCGAGCCCACCCTGGTCGCCTTGTCCGGACAGAGCGCCAGTTTCCTGGCCGGTGGCGAACTGCCGATCCTGGAGCCGCAGGGCCTGGGCACCACCACCATCACCTACAAGCCGTTCGGCATCGGGCTGACCGTGACCCCGACCGTGCTGGCACCCAACCGCATCGCACTGAAGGTCGCGCCGGAAGCCAGCGATCTGGACTACAGCAATTCCATTGCCCTCAATGGTGTGCAGATCCCTTCGATCACCACCCGCCGGGCCGATACCACGGTTGAACTGGGTGACGGCGAGAGCTTCGTCATCGGCGGCCTGGTCAGCTCCAACGTCGTCTCCAGCGTCAACAAGATTCCGCTGCTCGGTGACCTGCCGATCATCGGCTCGTTCTTCCGCAATTTCGACTACAAGCGACAGGACAAGGAACTGGTGATCATCGTCACGCCGCGGCTGGTGCAGCCGCTGGCACGCAACACCGAGCTGCCGCTGCCCGGCGCACGCGAAGCCAAGCCGAACCTGCCCGAATGGGGCTCGTGGCTGCTCGGCCCGATCAGCCAGGATCCGGTGCCCGGCTTCTCACGCTGATTCCATGATGCCTGCGATACCACGACCATGCCCTACGCCACCGCCCAGCCCCTGCATCCACAAGGACCACCGATGAACCTGGTCCTGTACGGAATGGATCGCGATCTGCTGCCCCGGCTGGCCGCCAAGCTGCCGCCGACCACGACCCTGCACTGGCAGGACAGCAACGCGCCGACCTCCGCACAGGACCTTCAACGCGGGGGCCAGAGCCTGGTGCTGCTCGATTTCCGCCCCGAACACGCGGCCGCCTCCAGTGCACTGGCCCAGCAGCTGCAGCAGACACAGCCGGACCTGGTGCTGGTCGCGGTCGGCGCTACCAGTGCCGGCCAGGTCGAAGGTGTGGTGATCGCGCTGCGCGCCGGCCTGCGCGACGTGCTGGACCTGGACAGCGACAACGCCGGCATCGAAGCCGCGTTGCGCCGCGCGCTGTCGCCGCGACCGGCGGCCTCGCCACAGCTGGCGCACAAGGCCCGCCTGATCGTGCTGCTGGGCGTGCGTGCCGGGGTGGGCACCAGTACCCTGGCCGCGCATCTGGCGGTGCTCGCGCAGCAGACCCGCGCCCTGGCCCAGGGCGAATCGCTGCAGCAGGATGGCCTGCTGATGGAACTGGCACAGCCGTCCGGCGATCTCGCGCTGTACCTCAATCTGGACAGCCGCTTCCACTACGAAGACGCGCTGCGCAACGCCAGCCGCATCGACGCCACCCTCGCCCGCACCGCCATGGCCCGCCATGACTCCGGACTGGTGCTGCTTGATCGGGCCGGTGGTAGTGACGCGGTGCCGCCCTCCGATCCGGGTGCACTGCTGCAGCGCCTGCGCGGCGTCTTCGCCAGTGTGCTGTGCGATGCCGGCGGCTGCCCCCTGCGGCAATTGCCGCCGCTGCTGCTGGACCAGGCCGACGAAATCTGGCTGGTCACCGACGCCTCGATCGCCACCCTGGTGTCGCTCGACCAGGCGCTGAAGCATCTGGCGGGTCAGCGCGAACGCGAGAAGCGGCTGCAGCTGGTGATCAATCGCCACGATGACAGCAGCGGCATGAGCCCGGAGCAGATCGCACGCCGCTTCGAGGTGCCGCTGCTGGCCACCTTGCCCGAACGTCCACGCGTCCGCCTTGCTGCCAGCCAGGGCCACCTGTTGCTGCAGGACGCTCCGCGCGACCCCTACCTGCGTGCCCTCGCCCCGCTCGTTTCGCGCCTGGACCCGGCTGCATGCCCGGTGCAGGCACAGGGACTGCGGGAAAGACTCTCCCTTGCCCTGGGTGGATCGCAATGGAAGACAAGGTAACCCCGTTCCCGCATGCCGCCACCCGCCCGGTGCTGCCCGACAACCCGCCGGGCCACCTGCCGTTCGCGCAGACCGAGCAGTACCAGAAGGTGCTGTCGGCCGCGCACGAGCACCTGCTCAACAGCATCGAGGACGAGCGCATCGACATCGATTCCTGGGCGCCGGACACCATTGCACGCTGGGTGCAGGTGCAGACGGTGGGCTTCATCCAGGAATGGCGCATCCCGATCAACGAAGAAGAAATGCAGGTGGTCGCTGAAGGGCTGGTCAAGGAGCTGACCGGCTTCGGCCCGCTCGACGACCTGCTGCATGACCCGACGATCGAAGACATCCTGATCAACGGCTTCAAGGACGTGCACGTCTCGCAGAGCGGCCAGCTCAAGCGCGCCACGCAGCGCTTCACCGACGATACCCACCTGCTGCGGATCCTGCGCCGCATCCTTGCGCCACTGGGGCGCCGCCTGGATGACTCCAACCCGATGGTCGATGCGCGCCTGCCCAATGGCGGCCGCCTGAACGCGATCATCTCGCCGCTGGCGGTGGATGGCCCCATGGTCTCCATCCGCAAGTTCCGCAAGGACCCGTTCACGCCTGACGAACTGCTGGCCAAAGGCACCTTCGACGCGCCGATGCAGGCACTGCTGAAAGCCATGGTGCTGGGGCGCTGCAACATCCTGGTATCGGGCGGAACCAGCTCCGGCAAGACCTCGCTGCTGAATGCACTGGCCAGCTACGTGCCGCCCAACGAGCGCGTGATCACCGTCGAGGACACTGCCGAACTGTCGCTCAACCACCCGCACGTGGTGCGCCTGGAAAGCCGTATCGGCGGCGCCGAAGGCCACGGTGCGGTGAGCATCCGCGACCTGGTGCGCAACAGCCTGCGCATGCGCCCGGACCGCATCGTGGTCGGCGAAGTCCGTGGCGCCGAGGTGCTGGAAATGCTGCAGGCGATGAACACCGGCCACGACGGCTCGATGGCGACCATCCATGCCAATTCACCGCGTGATTGCCTGTACCGCATCGAGATGCTGGCAGGTTTCGCCGGCTTCCAGGGCAGCGAGGACAGCCTTCGCCGGCAGATTGCCAGTGCGATCGACTTCATCGTGCAGATCTCGCGACTGGGCAGCGGCCGCCGCGTGCTGGTCTCGATCACGGAAATCACCGGCGTCAGCGACAACCTGATCACCACCCAGGAGATGTTCCGGCACGAACTGCAGATCGACGCGAACGGCCGGGAGATCGACCGCTGGATCGGCCTGGGCTTCCAGCCCCACTCACACAAGCTGGAACCGTTCCGCCAGCTGCTGCGCGAATCGCTGTACGGAGACTATTGAGCATGGGCACCGGTCTGCTGCTGGGCGTGCTGAGCATCATCTCCGTGCTGCTGGCGCTGGCGGCATGGCTGTGGGGCACGGCCAGCACCCGCGAGCAACGCCAGGCTTCGCTGCAGCATGCCGAGCAGCAGCTGGCCCGTGGCAATACAGCCAGTTCGCCATCGGCCAGCATCGCCAGTGCCGCCGCCAACGAGCCCGCGCGGCCTGCCAGCAGCGGGCGCAGGCCGCTGCCCTGGAATGGACTGATGCAACGTGCGGGCCTGCAACCGGGCTGGAAACTTCCGGTGATGCTGCTGGTGCCGGGGGTGGTGCTGTCACTGACGGCCATGCTGCGGCTGGGCACTGCGTGGATGTTCCCGCTGACCCTGCTGCTGTACGCGCTCGGTTGCTGGCTGTGGATCATGCGCCGGACCACCCGGCTGCGCGCGCAGCTGCTGCACCAGCTGCCCGATTTCCTCGACAACCTGGTGCGCCTGACCGCGCTGGGCAACAGCCTGCAGGCGGCATTCCAGGTTGCGTCGATGCAGACCAGCGCGCCGCTGCGCGGCCTGCTGGACACCACGGTACGCTATGCCCGCAGCGGCATGGATCTGGATCGCGCGTTGTCACTCGCCGCGCAGCCCTATCGCATGGATGTACTGAAGGTGCTGTCGGTGGTGATCGGCGTCAGCGTGCGCATCGGCGGTCGCTCCGACCAGATCCTGCAACGCATGGGCGACTTCATGCGCGACCTGGAACAGGCACAGCAGGAGTTGGCGGCGACCACCTCGGAAACACGGATGTCGGCCTGGGTGCTGGGCCTGCTGCCACCGGCCAGCGCCGTGCTGATGGCCATCGCCAGCCCCGACTTCTTCCAGCCCGTGCTGCACGAGCCGCTCGGCCACAAGGTCCTGCTGATCGCGTTGGGCCTGGAGCTGGTGGGGGCTTTCCTGCTGTATCGACTGGCCAAATCGCTATGAGCCATCGCAGTCCCCCTGGAGAAGCCCGATGAGTGCGAGCACCTGGTTTGCGCTTTCATTGCTGGTGCTGGCCGCGGGCGTGGCCCTGCTCGGATTTGCCGGCTGGGTCCGCAGCCATCGCGAACAGCGCACGTCGGCCACGCTCAAGACCGCCCTGCAGCCGCGTGACGAGGCGCGCGAAGTGGAAGCCACGGGCCGCGACTCGCTGGGCTGGCTGGAGCGCTTCGGCCGCTCGCTCAGTGGTGGCCGCCTGGAAGCCGCACTGCTGGCCAACGAGGATCGCCTGCTGCTGGATCTGGCCGGCTGGAACACGCGCCGCGGCACCGCCATCTATCTCGGCGTCCGCCTGCTGCTGGCGCTGCTGGTACTGGCCCTTGCGCTGGCCTTCAGCGAGGCGACCGGGCTGGCGAAGATCATGGTGGTGATCGGTGCGCTGGCCGCAGGCCTGCTGCTGCCCAAGTTCGCCCTGTCTGCCTGGGTCAAGCGTCGCCGCCGTGCAGTCGAGAACGAGCTGCCGTTGCTGATCGACCTGCTGCGCCTGCTGCAGGGGGTGGGATTCAGCATGGACCAGAGCCTGCAGACGCTGGGCGACAAGCTGCGTGATGCGCTGCCGATCCTCGGCGGCGAACTGCAGGAAGCCAACGTGGCCTACACCCACGGGCGCACCCGCGCGCAATCACTGCGCCGCCTGAGTGACGTCTACGGTGACGACGACCTGAGCAGCCTGGTGCAACTGATCCTGCAGGTGCATGCACACGGTGGCGCGGTGCAGGAGCCACTGCGCCAGTTCAGCATCCGCCTGCGCGAGCAGCGCCGCAACTCGCTGAAGGAAAAGGTCGGCAAGCTCTCGGTGAAGATGACGGTTGTGATGATGCTGACCCTGCTGCCAGCGCTGATGCTGGTTCTTGCCGGCCCGGCGCTGGTTGCGCTGGCCGCCACCATGTCCTCGATGGGAACGACCTGATGCCCGCCCTTCGCACCGCCTGCCTGCTGTTCGCCCTTGCCGCCGTCGCCGGTGGCTGCGCGTCGACCACGCCGAAGTACCTGCGCGCGCCCAGCCTGGCCGCGCCCGAACCGGCACCACAGGACAGCCGCAACGCTTACCTGGAACTGATTGCGCGCATGCAGCAGCAGGGCGCCTGGTATGCCTCGCTGGCCCACGTCGATGCATTCCGCCAGCGCTACGGTGATCGCCCGGCGCTGCGGCTGCTGCAGGCCGATGCCCTGCGCGAGACCGGGCAGGCCGACGCGGCCATCGCGCTCTACCGTGAACTGTCCACGGGGCCGCAGGCGGCCGCCGCCGCACATGGCCTGGGCCTGATCGCCGCGCATCGCGATGACGACGCCGGCAGCGAGCAGTCTCTGGCCCGGGCCACCCAGCTGGAACCGCTGAACACCGACTACCTCGGCGATCTGGGCTACGCGCGGCTGCGTGCCGGACAGTTCGACCAGGCCCGTGAGCCGCTGGCAAAGGCACTCGAGCTGTCACCCGGCAATGCCAAGGCGACGGCCAACCTTGCGCTGTGGGCGGTGCTGCGTGGCGACACCGCCACGGCCGAGCGCCTGGCCCAGCAGGCCAACCTCAACGAAGACAGCCGCCGCGGCATCCAGCAGCAGGCCGAGCAGATCCGCGCACGCCTGCAGCAGCGCCAGGCTGCAGCAGCGGCACGCGAGGTGGCAGCCCCCCGCGCGGTTGCCAGCACGCCCGCCCGCCCGCAGGCCGCAGCCCGGCTGGCCGCCGAAGCGCGCCGCGACATCCGCGATGCGCGGGATCCGCAGCGCCTGCCACCTTCGATGCTTGAACGCTTCAGCACCCCAGACCAGCCCACCGGGAACACGCCATGATCAAGCCGCTCCTGACCCGTCGCCTGTTGCCCGCGCTGAGCGGCCTGTTGCTGGCGACAGCTGCCCAGGCACAGCAACAGCCGCTGACCGGGCAGATGCTCGGCGGTGCCCGTCCCGCTGCAACCGCAGCGCAACCGCTGCAATCCGAAACGCTGGCAACGATCGACGTGTCCGCGCCCGAGGCTCGTGTGCCGGTACCGGCACCCGCATCACCCGCTGCCTACGACCTCGCCAGCACAGCGGCCGCACCTGCGCCCGCGGTACGCCGCAGCGAGATCGGCGACGCCACGCGCAGCCTGTTCCAGCTGCAGGCCTCGGGACAGCAGGCCGGCCCGCGCCTGCCGATCCTCGGCGACCAGGCCACCCTGAGTTACGCGCGCTACCTGAAGAGCTTCCAGCACGAGATTCCCGATTTCTTTGAAACCGATGTCGGCAAGTCCAAGGGAACATCCTCATCCGGACGTTGAGGTAGACCATGAAACGCCCACGCCAGTTCAGCTTCAACCGCCCCCGCGGCGGCATGTCGGTCACCATGATGCTGGTCATGCTGGCGCTGCTGGCCATGCTCGGGCTGGTCGAGATCGGCTACCTGTTCTGGGCCAAGCGCGATGCGCAGAAAGTCGCAGACCTGGCGGCACTGGCCGGCGCCCAACGCCTGGAACTGTGCACGTCGGACAACAGCGATAACAGTGCGGCGCGGCAGAGTGCGCTGACCCAGAACCGGTTTGCCGGCAGCCTGCAGATCAGGTGCGGGAACTGGAGCGCGACACGCGACACGACCAACCGCTTCCAGGCCACCGTGGATGCGGCCAACCCCCGCAACGCCGTGCAGGTCATCGCGCAGCGCAGTGTGTTGCCTTTCTTCGGGCAGAACACTAGCTTGCCGACGGTCAGCGTGCAGGCGGTGGCGCGCCGTTCCGAGCCCACTGCGGTGTTCGCCGTCGGCTCGCAGCTGCTGCGGACCCGCGGCGATTCGCTGCTGATGTCGACCCTGCGCCTGATCGGCCTGGATGTCACCAACGCCACCGTGCTTTCCTATGACGGCCTGGCGCAGGCCAACGTCACACCCTCCGGCCTGCTGAAGGCGCTCAACATTCCAGTCAGCGCCAACCTCAGTGTGGCCGACTTCAACCGCCTGCTGGCGGTCAACAAGATTTCGCTGGCGCAGCTGGTCGACGCCACCGCCACGGTGGTCGGCCGCGATACCACCGTCGGCGTGCAGCTGCGTGCCCTGTCGGACCTGGTCGCCACCCGGCTGGACATCACCAAGCTCAACATCGCACTGGGCAGTGAATCCGGCGGCGGTGGCCTGTTCGCCGAGGTCATCTCTCCAGACGGTACCGCCGGCAGCGCGCTGGAATCGAAGATCAGCGTCCTCAACCTGATCAGCACTGCCATTTCCATCGCCAATGAAGGCAACGGCATCGCGATCGGCGGCCTGAACCTGCTGGGCATCAACGTGCAGGCCGGTGTGGTCGAACCGCCGTCGATCGCCATCGGTGGCGTAGGGTCGCGCGCCTACAACGCGCAGGTCCGCCTGATGGCCGATGTCGACAGCAACAACCTGTTTGCGCTTGGCCCACTGCTGCAGCTGCTGGGTACGCGCCTGCATCTGCCCGTACACGTCGATGTCGCCAACGCAATGGGAACGCTGACCGGCATCCAATGCGGCGGCACCTCGCCCCAGGCCACCATCCAGGTCGATTCCTCGGTGCTGCGCGCCTGCGTCGGCAACGTCGATCCCGCACAGCGGTTCTCCAAGAACAATGTCTGTGACAACACCCTGCAGAAGGAACAGCTGCTGACACTGCTGGGCCAGCCCTTGATCAACGACAAGATCACCCTGCCCGCGTTGACCAGTTCGCAGAACCTGACCCTGGCTGCCGGCGAAAGCGGCTCCACCCAGATCAATCCGCTGGCACTGGGCAATGCCGTTTCCGATCTGGTCAACGAGTTGCTGCGGGTCCTGTCTGGCATGCTCAGCTCACCCAAGCAGGGCATGAGCGCGAACGACACCGCCAAGGCGCTGGCCGACCGCTACCTGCAGGCCACGTTCCCGCCCAACACGCGCTATGACGTCAACAAGCTGATTCCGCTGCTGCGCGATGGCGACCCCAGCCGGCAGCTGGCGCCGCTGAACAGCTGGAATGTGCCCGGCGGCCTGCCCTACGCCTGCGGCCTGCTGAACCTGGTCACCTGCCACAAGGACGGGCCGGTCTGGGATGCGTTCAAGGTCACCGTCACCGGCCAGGGCCTGGGCGTGCTCGACGGGCTGCTCGGCTCACTGGTCGGCGGCCTGCTGATCAACCGCTGCGACAGCCTGCTCGGCAATCTGATCGACTACAACGGCTGCGTGCGCAACAACCTGGCGTCGTACATCCAGACCGCGCCGGCCGGCTTCCTCGATGGTGCCGGTGGAACCGGCGTCACCAACCCCGATGGCAGCGTCAGCTGCAGCGGCCTGCTGTGCACGCTGCTGAAGCCTATCCTGGCCGCGCTGCGCCCGGTCCTCAACAGCGTCGGCACCCTGCTGACCAACCTGCTGGCCAGCGTGCTGGGTCTGGAACTGGGCCGGACCGATGTCAACGTGCAATCGATCCAGTGCAGCGCCGCGCAGCTGGTCTATTGACCCGTGACGGGCGCCCTTGGCGGCGCCCGCGCCCATGCTAGACTCCCGGCGGGGAACCACCTTCATCTCAACCCACACTCATCCGTGGATGGTCTAGACATGCGAGAAACTTCAGGGGGCGCGGTCTTCGCCCGTCAGGCGCGCGGCGCGGCAATGCTGGCCGTGGCCATGATGCTGGTGGCACCGGCGGCGATGGCCGCCCGTGGCGACCGCGAAGCCGCCGCAGAGCCGGCCGCGCGCACCGCACCGGTGGTGCGCAACACCGTGGACGAACTCAAGCAGCTGATGGATTCGCGCCAGCTGACCGAGCTGCGTACCACCTACAACGGCAACTACGGTGCCAGCCTGCTGTTCAACGCCAACACCCTGACGTATTACGTCGCCCTGTTCCAGGAAAAGAACTTCTGGCGGGTGATCAAGACCGATGCCGTGGACAACGCCGAGCGCGTCTACCGCACGTTTGCCCAGCAGTCCGAACAGCTGGCGCAGGTCTATATCGACACCACCCGGCTGGAAGCCGGCAAGCGCTACACCGAGCGCCTGGTGGCCTACAACGAGGAGCGCCTGCGCACCCTGCAGCAGGAAATGGAACAGCAGCAGGCGCAGT
>Ga0228674_1000611_pt1 | contig 23804 bp, 12 predicted proteins | sample 1D_rmetaG_FD_189054 | JGI IMG/M metagenome (GOLD analysis project Ga0228674, IMG submission 189054) | Seawater microbial communities from Monterey Bay, California, United States - 1D_r | ecosystem: Environmental > Aquatic > Marine > Coastal | place: USA: California | collected 2016-09-26
ATCATCTGCCACATTAAAATATTCACCAGTAGCTCCAGGTATAAGCTGTTTAGTTATTTTATCTTTTTTAGTAGCAGCTGGATCAAGTATTCTATAATGAAAGCCTAAGCCATCTAACCCTGTTATATTTATTATATCAGAGCCTAGCTTCATAGCTATTTTTTTAGAATCTTTAGCTAGCGCATCCTTAACTTGCTTACTACTAACTTTTGTAACTGCTTTTTTAGATAATTCTTTAATAGAATCTGGTATTATATTCGAAGACTTTATTCCTTTTAAAAATCCTAAAGTACCGAAATCAACTATTAATCCTTCATTCCAAATTCTAGTCAATAGCTCTATAGATTCTTTTGAAACATTAGATAGATCGTCGTCTATAATATTTTTATCTTCTACTACGTTATCGTATCCCTTGCTCTGTATTGCTCTAGTCAGCACACTTACTTCCTGCATTTGAGGCTGAGATATAGATCTTTTTACATTTCCTCTTTCAGCTTGTTTATTAAATTCTTGAACGAAGTTATTGGACAGTTCTACTCCTAGTCTTTCTTGATTATCTTCAAAAGCTTTTCTTATCTCGCTACTACCATCATATAGCTCTTGGCTGTATATATCAAAAGCATACTCTTCAGCTAGAGCTTTAGCTAACGCTTCTTTTCTACCTCTAATAACTTCATCACCTTTAAACATGTAAGTCAAGAACTGCTCATTAGTGATTTTATTAGCAGCATTCGGTAGTCTTCTAACAAGTTGAGCGCCTGAAGTTCTACCTGCTTTATCAGTACCAACACTTTCACGATCTATTTTTTTACCTTCCCAGTCAGAAGTAAATTTACCATCAACAGACTTTTGAATAGCAAAAGGCATACCTTGCATAAGCCAAGTTGTGGTCATGTTTTCAAGTATAGGCTTTTTAAGTTTTAAGAAGTTGTTTCTAAGTTCGCCACCACGTTTAGCTCCTAGCATTTTCTTAAACTCAATATCTGCTTGTTTACCTATCTCTTTCTTAATCTCAGACATTAAAGGTGTAACAGTCTTGTTTATAGACGTTGCAGCGTCGATGCGAGATTTAAGCGTTTTAGTTATAAGTAGTATTTTGTCTTTTACTTTTGCTACCATATCAGATGGTAACACGCTAGCTTCCACTAGGTTCTTATATTCAACTCTTGGAGCCTCAGTAGTTGTAGTTTCAGCTACAGGCTCTGCAACTTGTCTAGCTTCTTCTGTGTCTAAGCTTTCAGCTCGTCTTTCAGACTCTATGGCTAATTGTTTTTTAGCATCTAGCTTACTAAATCTAGTATTAGCGAATATAAACTCACCAAAAGTAATTGGTTCACCGCTTTTAGTTTTTCTAACAGCTGCAGGATCATAGTTTATTAATCTATCAACTATTCCTTCAAGCATTAGCCCTGCTTCTTCTCTAGACAAAGCTCTAGAGTTAACATAGTTGTATATAGCTCCGCCTTGTTGTGTCGCTTCGTATATTGGGTTAAATATTTTAGCTCCTTGAAACTCTGCTTTTGTTTTTACATCTTTAGGTACTAAATTATTTATAGTATTCAGTATACTTGAAGATTTTTTAGTTTCTGGCTTTGCTTCTATATCTTTTACGCTAGCTGCTTTATCTTTAGATAATAAGCTTTTAAAAACTTCGCTAGTTTCTACTGCAGCTACATCTTCTTTAGATAGTGTTCCATCTTTAATCTTTTCGGCCATATTAGTTATAAAGCCAACTATAGCTGGTTGAGTAGATAGATCTTCAGTTATACCAACTTCACTATTAAATAGTTGGCCCAACCTATACATAAAACTTTTGCTTGATTTTTTAGTTTTATCTATTCTACCTATACGCTCCACAAAACCCATTATTATCTCCTCAGATAAAAAATTACCTGCTTTATCTTTTTCAACTCTTTGGCCTACATTTCCGCTATCACTAAACATCTCAGAATATATCTCAGGCTGAGTTTCTTTAAGATACCCTGTTATTTCTTCAGCTACTAAATCTATATTTAAATCTTTTTTTGCAATCCAGTCCCAAAATATTAAATGGCCAACTTCGTGCGTAGCTGTGCCTTCTCTTTCATTTTTTAACTGATTTTCTTCAGTTGTTACATACATGTACTTATCTCCAACACGTCCAGCTTGACCGTTGAGTCCACCTGTTTCAGCGTTAGCTAAACTATACCAAAAATTATTTTTATCTTTTGAATTTTTGCTAAGATCTATACCTTCTTCTTTCGCTTTTTTAATTGCAAACGCTTTAGCTTCTTTTTCAGTTTTAAATTCAAAAGCTTCAAAATCTAAGCCTACGTTTTTTAAAGCTTTTTTAGCATTCTTATTATTCGTTGATATTTCCTGTAACAAATATATATCGTAAGCTCTTTTATTTACTTTAGTTTTAGTTATCTCGGCACCTTCTTTAGCCAATTGTTCTGACGCTTGCTTATTTATTTCGTTGTATCTTTTTTCGTCAGTTGTTCTTAATAAATTGTACTTATTAGCGTAATCTAATGGATTTCTAAATGCCTCTACATCTTGTTGAATTTTTTGATAATCTAAAGCTAGATCGTCTATCATTTTTTTACGCTGTGCTCTAGTTAGATCAGTATTATTTTTTATATTAAAAGCACTGCTTCTAAGTTCACCTTGCTTATTAATAGCATTTAAATATGCATCATAATTAGCCTTGTTCATCTTGTTAAGCCATCTGCCTTCAGCTTCTAACAGTTTATCTGATATAGTGTCTTGTAAGCTGTCAGCTTGTTTCTTCAAAGAACTAGCAGTGGCAGTATCTGATATACCTTCTAGTTGTTTTAATATTTCTTGTCTGTTACTAATTAAACCTTGTATCTCTGCTTTTTCTTCAGGATTCATAGACATGTTTAATGCTGCTCCCATAGCAACACTACCTCCACCTAATCCAGCACCAAAAAATCCGCCTGAAAATGTAGCATGGCCAACTCCCTCCCATATGTTAGGGTTTCTAGTTATTAAGTTTTGTGTAAGTGTAGTTAAGCCTTCTGTTATAGATTCTCCAATACCACCAAGTGCAAATTCTTTAGCAAAAGGTTTACCAGCGTTTAAAGCTTTTTGGTAAAATGTTGTTGGTATAGGTTTTAAAAGACCTTTTCTTCCTTGTCTTATAAAAGTTTTAGTTGCATTGTTAAAAAATCTACTACCTAATACAAACGTAGGCAGAGAGCTTAACAAACCTTCTGCTGCACCAAATCCAGCGCCAGTTAAAAACTTATTTAAAGAAGTGTATTCTTTGTCATTGTATTCTAAGTTTTTACCATATGCTTGTATATCATTATATTTACTTAGAAACTCTTCGTAAGTCATGTCTCCTATTTGCTGACCAGCGCTCAAAGTCCCTAACGACAAACCTGCTATTGCTCCAGAGGCCATTGGTGAAAATCCTAAAGCAGTTGCGGTTCCACCCGATGCAGCTATTAAGGCAAATATAGGCGCTTGCCTTCCAGTTTCTTCCACTATAAATCTTCCAAAGTTGTCTAGGCTGTCAAAAGCCTTATCAAATGACACACCTTTTCTGTAACCTTCTCTAGCTTTTTCTCTAATTTTTCTTCTTTCCTGACCAAACGAAGCGACGCCAAACAAATCTTCTGGTCCTTCAACTCCTGACATTAATCCGGCTAATTGTCCAACGCCAGCTTCCGCAAATTCTAAACCTCCTAGCGCTAATCCTTCTAAAGTGCTTAAAGCGTTAAAACCAAATATATTTAATAAATCATGATCTCTTTTTAATACATCTAGCTCTTGAGAAGTGTCCATTAATCCTTCTGTTGCTTCAACAAATTTTTCGTACTCTTCGTACATCTGACTTTGCATACTACCCAACTCAGCTTGGTTTTTCTCGTAAATAGCATACTCTTCTTTACTTATCAAGCCGGTAGTTTCAAATTGTTTTTCTATTTTTTTATTTTGAATATACCTTGCATCGTTTTGAAAAGAATCTATTTTTGCTTGTAGTTTTTCAATGTCAATTTCTTTAGTAGTTTTTTGAAATTTTTCTTGCTGCTGCTCTACTTGCTCTTTTGCTGCTGCTTGTCTTCCTCTAGCTAAGCCAGCAACTGCTTTGCTGTACTCATCACTACCTACCTCAAAGCTTTCGTTTTGGTATTTTTTATATACAAAATAATCTTGAACTAACTCTTTAGGAGGATTTTCTCCTTCCCAATTTCTAAATTGATCTGGAATTTTATTTAAAAGATTTTTCTGCTTAAGCTCTTTCATAGAATTAAAAGTAGCTTCGAGCTCTTCTTCGTAAGGCAATATTTCTTTTACAGTAGTTCTTCCACCACCACCGTAGCCATACGGATTGTATGTAGTTTTAGTATCAACTACTTTTTTAGGTTCAAATATACTTCTGTTTACAGATCCGTCTTCTGAGTAATATTTACTTTTGAGATCTTCTTGTCCTTTTTTTACATTAGGGTTTATGTTTGGATCGTTTATTTCGTCTAATGTTAAATATATAGTAGACCCGTCTTCTAATTCTACTTCTTGATCTGCAACATATCTATTACTTTTTACTTCTCTAGATTTAGGTTTGTATCCTCCGCCAAAACCATAGGGATTGTAAAACTCTTGTACTTCTGCTGTAGCTTCTTCTACACCTTCTGGCTTTCTAACAGCTCCTTTTTCTCTATATTTATCATACGTGCCTGCTTGTGCTTGTGCTTGTTTCCACCAATATTTAGTATCATTTTGTTCAACACTATCAGTGTTGTTTTCTCGACTTTCTGTCGGTTCAGCTTCTTGTTTCCACCAGTAAATACTGTTGTTTGACATAATATTTTATTTGTTTTTATTTAAAAAGTAGTCAGTTACACTAAAATCGCTTCTACCACCTGTTTCAAATGACTTTTCTGGCATTTTACCATCTAACCAAACGTCGTCAAAGCTTATCCCCATTTTAATTGCCAACTCGTCTAGTAAAACTAGTTTTTGATCGTCATCTATATTTTCATTATTAAGTATTGCGTTAAATTCAAGAGGATTTCTAGATTCTAAAAATTCTGTGGCTTGCTTAGGAGTTAGCTGCATACCGTCGTAAGATATTGTTTTCGATGCTTTATCCGCGTCAGCACTGTCTTTACTGTTTTTACTGTTTTTATTACCACCTTTAGTAGGTACAGTTTTTCTTTTAGAGCCATAGCCTTGTTTAGAATTTTCAACTAAAGCTTCCATGTATTTGTTCACTACTACGTCTCTAAGATCTTCAAAACTAATATCACCGCCTTTGTAAGCATCAACGTTTTGTGCAACCATAGGATCATCTATCATTCTAACACCACCTATTAACCCATCGTAAACTACTGACATTAAAGAGTTTCTGCCTCCTTGATCTATACCTAATGTTAATTGATTTGCGTATTGATTATATTTAACACCACCTGGTTGAAGAATTATACCAGCGTTGTACACTTGATCGCCCATCTTTAGCATTCCTTGAGCTAATTTGTAATCTTTAACTTCGTAACCAGGTAAATTATTTAAACCCACCATTCCATCATCGCCTGCAAAGCTAACGTTACCGTATTCATCTATACTTAAATCAAACTCCTCGTTATACACACTTCTTAGCATATTTACGTTAGCTTGATTTTCTGGAGAAAGAGATGTAGATTGATTCTGTATGTTACCTATTATCTCTTTTTTATTTTCCCCGTACATCTTCATTTGAGAATTAAGTGTTTCAAACGAACCTCTTATTTGATTCATTTGATTTGTTATATCCATATACATTTCACTACCTACTTCGTACTCATTAACTTGGTTAGCTAAGTTTACGTAGTTCTGTTTTTGAGTCATTAGGAAGTTAGATATACTATTTCTATATTTATCTGGTATTCCACCTAGGTCTACGTCTGCTGGTAGTTTATTTAAATATTTTGCAAGTTGATCTTCATAATTGTTTTTTACAGCCTTAGCAGGATCTGTTATTTGAGTGTTACCAAACTTGCTTGCTTGAACCAATCCTTTATTGAAAGCAGTACCTACATCTAGAAACTTACCGTAAAGATATGGATTTTGTGCGTTTTTTATTAATTGATCGTCTGTCATTATTTTTCTGCTTTAGCTGTTAGTTCACCTATTTGTGCAAATTGAGGAGCTAGTGATCCTGCTATTTGTCCTACACCTCCTATTATTGCTTGCTTAGCTTGCTCTCTAGCCATATTCGCTGCACCTAATCTTCCTTGCGCCATACCCAATAATGTATTGGTTTTTTGCTGCTGCATTTTTCTAGAGATAAGCTGTCCTTCTCTATCCATAGTTTGTAATTGTCCAGCCATGCCTCTTTCGGCCATTAGGTTAGATCTTTCTTGCTGACCTATATCTACTGCTGCTGCTTGAGCTGATTGAGCTTGCTGCTGCGCCATAGCTTGTGCTAAGCCAGCTATACCACTTCCACCAGCCGCTCCTGCAAACTGATCCATTATATTAGCTTGTCCTTGCGCTTGTTGTTGCGCTGCAAAGTCTGCTGCTTGTGTATTTACCGTAAGATCTTCGTACACGTTCTCCATGTTAGCATACGGGTTAGAAGTGTCACGAGCTTCTAATTGAGCTTTGTACATGTTGAACTCTCCTTGTGCTTGCTGTTGCTCTCTTCTTCTTTGCTTGCTCCCAATTATACCGCTAGCAATACCAGCGATACCTCCTATAACGCCAGCTGAACCTCCTGCTATTACAGCTGGGTCTAATATCTTTAATGGTGATTTTTTACTCATTTTATTCTAATATCTATATAGTTACACATTATTTACTACTTTCAAATATCTCTGATCCCATAGCAAATATCTCCGCTTTCTCTGTTGAATTATTCTTAACTTCTACTTCCGCGTAATAGCCAAGTAGACTAGCCATGTTTGCCCTGTTGTCTTTGCTAAAAAATACAAAATCTTGATTAGTGGGAAGAACAGTACTATTTGCCACATCACATGTTATAGTTTTTTGAGGAAAATTTACTGCGACTATAGGACCTAGCTCTACGACTGTATCAGCAAAATCTACTGTATTTGAATTAGCCAGCGGGTAGCTACTTGTATCTGCATAGTAAGCTATGTCGTTAGTACCTGGCTGTATTGCTTGATTTAGCGGATGTGTTAATGTAAATGTTATATTTGGCATGTATTATTTGTTTTAATATTCTGCTAGTTCATCTGGCACAGCTATGTCTCCTACGTCTCCTTCTATATCTTCTATGCTTTTATATTGCTGACTAAGTTGATGTACTATAGCCATAGATAAAGTATAGTCTTCGCTAGCACTTAGGCTAGTTAGAGTGTTGTTAAAGTCTACTGTCACTTCGAAATTAGATACTGTTAATTTTCTATATATAGTATTAGCATACAACAAAGAAACAGTAGGCGCGCTAGTTATAGAGAGTTGAACTGTTGAAAGCTCAGAACTTCCTCCTGCGTACTGCAACAACATTTGGTAATCGTTAATATCGTAAGACATCGGTAGCTTGTCTTCTGCTATTAAGTAAGCTCCAGATATATTAAACTTCACATGTGTAGTACTTGTTGTTATATTGCTATTTACATACGTAGTTTCGTTATCGTTAGAAACTAGCATTGTTTGAGAAAAATCTAAATCTTCTACGTAACCAACTTCTGTAGCTATGTCGTTTAAAAAGTTTCTAAGCGTATGCTCTATGTTGGCAGATAAATTTAGTGTTACTATACCGGTTTGCGCGGTAGTAAATGCAAAAGTATCAAGATTGTAGATCACGCTCATGTTTGAATCTCCCCACTTTTTAATGTAAATTTCTGGATTATATATATACAGCTTTGTTCTATCGATAGCTGGTGGTGATATTGTTGTTACGTTTTGCATTTCTTCGTCTCCTGCAACTACTAAGTCTTCTGTTATTTTTATTGTTTGACTTTTGTATATTGGTATGTCGTCAGTTGTAAAATACTTTATCTTAAAATAATAGTCTTCATTAACTATTGTAAAAGCATCGCTAAAGCTAGCTGCGTTAAATGTTGTCTTGCTTGTCAAAGCGGTTCTTTGGGCGATAGTTAGCACTATTTCTGTATCAGTCTCGTGAGCTTCAGCATGAATGTGGCTGTGATGGCCTATGCTTTGTATTTCTGCGTAAAATGGACCGTTTGCATTTGCTCTTAGCTCCGCGAATGAAACTACATTACTTGTTGATCCACCATGAAAGTCTTTTGTACAGTTCTGATCTGTAAGACTAAAACTGTTTGCTTCATTTGGCAGGTGAAAATCTACGTCATCTTCTATAACCATAGAGTAAGAATATGTATCAAAAGGATCATCTCCTTCAGACTCTTTGCTTCCATAAGGCTTGTCGGTTCCCATAGACTCTTTGTCGTAATCTAAATACTCTACGGTTTCGCTGGTTAGCGACCTAGATGTATTAGTAGTAGCCTCTATGTATACATCGCCATATCTTTTTATATCGAAAGTTATTACGTCAGGATCAGGAGTGACATCTAGATAACCCGGAGCACTAGGATCAACAGTTGTTCCAGATTCTGGTATTATAGTAAACCTATACACCTTACCATCAATGTCTTCTGGTATTGATATTTTCTTTAAAAATACTCCATTTTCACCAAGTGTGTATGCGTACGTTGCGGCTGCATAGTTTCCGTTTGCGTCTATTTCAGAAGGATACGTAATATTAGATCCACTTGGATAAAAAGCGTCAGCTATGGTTTCTAACGTGTTATTAAATACATACTCACCATCTGTAGAATCTACTGTAAAAGCTGGAGGGTCGTAATTGTAGTCTAACGTACCTCTTTCTATTTTTATCCTAAACTCAGCACCACTGTCTCCATAAACTTCTAGGTTTCTTCTCATAGTATTTAAACCTAGGTTTGATATATCCATTCTGTAACCTGATATAGTGCTGCTAACGCCAGGTATATCAGCGCCAGAACCTGTAAATGTTATTAAGTCGCCTGATCTGTTGGTAGTATGCAAATTAGTCTTTATAGTGTAAGCTACTTGCGTAAGTCTATTATTTGCGTCTAAAGTCTCTACAGATGATATGTTATAGTCTTCATCAAGAACCACGGCAGTTGAGTTAGTCACTATTGCGGTTGGCTTGATATTTAGAAAGTCTCCGCTGGTCGCTGCTATAGTCATATTCATAACTAAAACTTCGTCGCCAGGATTGTCGTACACGTAGAAGTCATCAGTAGCTGCGGACGATGCGTAGTCATTTACATTAGAGGCCACAAATGTGCATTTTACCGGTGAGCTTGGTACAACAAAAGTGCCTTGTAATTTTACTGGCGTAAGATAGTCTATAGTAGCTTCACCGCTAGGGTCTATGTCTAGAACAACGCTTTCGTTAAACGTGTAGGTGTCTTCGAAATCTACTGTTACTAATATTTTGTTGTTAGGTGTATAAGAACCGTCATTTTGAGGACCACCTGTAGTCTCCGTATCTGTAAGAGTTATACTTGCTATCTGCGGAAAGCCAGAATAATCTCCAGTAACAAAATCTCTTGCAGCTACTACATAACCTGAATCAGGTATTATTTCTAATGTAATGCTAGCTACATCGTCTTCGCCGGACGGTACTACGACCGTCTCTTTGTCCATGCTACAGTTAACTAATGCCATATTTATTGTACTATTATTTCTATTTCTCTATCTTCTGGATCTGATATATTGTTTATATACCCTAAACCTTGAACTGAATACTCTCTTGTATCTAAATTATTGAAAGTATTATCGGTTCCTAATATATTGTAAAACCACTTACCTTCTTTATCTTTGAATGTTTTAACTTGTCCACTTTGTAAGTCAGACTCTATAGAATCTACCCACCAACCACTCTTAGCTAACCTGTTTTCAAACTTATTGTCGGTGTCAGGATTGTCAACAAATACTCTAGCTTGCGATCCTTCGTAGTTTAAAGTTTTGAATGATTTAACAGAGCCGGGTGCATCGTTGAATATAAATTTTACAGAAGAGTCATATTGAATTCCATAGAAGTTATTTCTAACTTCATTGTCGTGCGACCATATCTCACCTTTATTAAAAGTATAGTATATATTGTTTAAAGAAATACCGCTTTCTTGTATAAAACTTTTTCTAGTATTCCAACCGTTTACGTCTTCTTTGAACGAAACAGTATCGTTGTACTTAGACGCGTCAACAAGTTTTCCTTTGTTGTCTTTAGAGCCTACGCTACTCGATAGAGTAAGATTGTATTCATCTTTATTTTCATCATAACTACCTACGGCCTTTATGTTAGACACAGATAATTGGTCTCTAAAATAGTCTTCCATACCATACTTAGATATTGGTGTCAAGCCATTGCCAGAAAGCCTTAGTATAACACCTCTATTTTTATCTGAGAAGTATGCTCTGTTTCCATACCTAGCATATGACTCTGGATTCTTACTTATACCATAGTCTCCAGCATAAGGTTGTATTGCTCCTAACACGTTTGTACTTGATACTATATTTTTACTACCATCAGCGTTAAACAAAGCGTCTCTGTCTGCTAGAACTTTGACAACGTTGTCTTCTAAGTACACGTCTAAATCGCCTAGTCTAAATTGCATAAGCTGTATAGATCCGTACGATGGATTTATAGATTTAGTTATTTGTTCAGCTTGTATAAATTGATTTAAATTGTTTATACCCGACGTTGAGTTGTATATGCCAGAGTATATAATATCAGATTTTTTACGTACTTCTTTGTATTGACCTTCTATTGGTGCTGAAGCCCTAACGCCTTTCCCTAATATAGGTGCGTTGAAATCGTCTCTAATTCTATCTGACTCAACACCATTTCCAAAAGTAAAGCAATTAGAGTATACTAATCCTTGAGAATTACCAAAAGAATCTTTACTATAAGCACCACTAGCTTCATAATATATATCTAGTTCAGCTACTTCAAGAGGTTCTGTTTCGAAAACTGCAGGATTTTCAGATGTAAATTCATTTGTTTCTTCTTCAAACTCTGCTACAAATTCAAGATTGGTAAACAGGCTGTCAGCTGGCATTTCGCCTCTGTTTGCGTTTGTGTCAACAAAGCCATTATCTTCCGGTGACCAATCTATAGGTTTGTCCAATTTTAACGTAAATTGAATTACTCTTTGCGTAGGTTCTTTTCCTTTGCCCCAAGCTATATGGTAATGCTTGCAATATTTCTCTATAGTGTATATATTTTTACTGTTTTTTGGAGCTCCGGAGAATCTAAACTTAGATCCTTTTCTCATGATTTGTCCGACAATTGGATTCATCTCTGGGCGATAGTCAGAGCTTTGGTTTACGTCTGCAAACTTGTTGTATGCAGCCTCGGTATAGCCGCTATCGTATTCTCCCCAGCCTTGGTAAGCTATTTCTATAATATCCCACCCACTCTTAACACCATGGCCTGGTGATACTTCTCTTGAATATCCAGAGGTGGAACCATTGTCAGACTTTATTACTTTCTTTTTTAGCCAATATTGATCGTCTATTGCGTTTGCAGATTTAGAAAACTTTTGTTCAGCGAACTGCGTTCTATTTATAAACCAACCTAAGTTTCTATTACCTCCTTTATCAGGAGCTGCTATCACCCATTCGAATTTAGGAGGATCAGCTGGATCCGAGGTGTCTTCGTAGTTTTGAACCCTGTATTTACTCCAAAAGTCCTCTCTGTTAAAACCAAGCATGCTAGGGCCGGCTTGTATTATTTTTTGAGAGCTTTTAACTAAAAGTTCTGAGTTTGGTATGTTTTTAGGGATTATATAACTTTCTAATACAACGTCTCTCTGCAGCTTCGCAAAGAATCTTCCTTGGAACTCTGGCTTGGCTTTAGTTATTTTTTGAAACACCTCTATAGAAACTGTGGGATTGTCTTCGTCATAAATAGCCATCCAAGAAACGTCTTCTAAATCTAAAACTTTTTCTAAATTTAGTCTATATAGATTAAAGTTTTCGAAGTACTGAACACTAGCTATTTCATAGTTCTTTGTTTTGTTTTTATCAGAAAATATAACAATATTTAAATCGTTTAATTGATGCACTGGCATGCCTGAAGATACGCTACTACCTACGCCTCCATACGTGCTTTGCCATAAATCAGAACGTATATCTATGAATTTATTGCCCGACAAAGGATAACCTTCTGCTGTTTTAAATATATTTTTTGTTCCACCAAGTATGCTTTGCGATAATACACCTTTAGATACATTCTCATTTTTTATAAAATCAGGTGCTTCATTCTCTATTGCTAAAACCTTATATTTGGCTTCGTCTTTAACAAAGTTGTTAGAGTCGTGCTCTTTCTTCAATGTTAAAAATGTTTCTTCGTTAACCTTATTTCTATCAGAACTTGAAAAAGCAATCCATAAATTACCATCTTCAGCAGCGTAATATCTATCCATTGCGACATTGTAGTACGGCTGAGATGTTTCTTTTATATAGTACTTAAAAGTCTCCATACCATCTGGCATTCCAGCTGGGCTTTCTATGCGAACTCTAAAATTGTTTCTTGTAGACGAAAACCCTTTGTTCAAAGTTATAGAGCCTGTCTTGTCTGTTATAACCGGAGTTTCTCTTCCGTACTTATCTCTAAATACTACACCTAATTGGTATGTTCTTTGAGACTTTATAGATTTGCTAGGTCTGTCTTTTCTAGCATCGCTACCTACTACGCTTACTGCAAATTTTAAAGATATATCTTTACCCTCGTATTTTAAGTTGTAATTTTCTAAATAATTACCAAACAACAACCTGTTACCAGATACAGATACTGCTTTGGCTTTTCTAGGCACGTTATCATACGGTCTAAGTATTTGGTTAGATGGTATTACTTTATATATAGTCTCAGACGTAATTTCAAGCTTACCAAAATATAGATCAGGATAAGTTCCTATATCGTGAAACTCGGAGTTTGTATCTGTTGCGTCTATACTTTCAACGACATATATATTGTTAGATACAGAGTCTTTGTAAAGTATATCTACTTCCACAACTCCATACGGTACAGATGTGGGAATAGCCCAATCAACTATCTCTAGCTTTCTTAGTTGGTTAACCATGCCTAAGTTATACCCTTTTCTATGGTCATAATTAAACTCATCACCTAAAAAAGCCACCTCGCTAAAAGGAGATATAGTAGAGTACTCACCATCTTTATATTTGTATCTATAAGCAAATCTTACGAACTTAGTTTCAAACATTGCTGGTTTTTGTATTAACTCTACTTTCCAGTTTTGTATTCCTTGCTCTATGTTTACATCTACGGCGTCTACGTTTACTTTAAAAACCTTAGGTGCTGTTGCGTATGTCTCTAATACGGATAGTATAACTTCGGCATCGTTATCTGCATCTTGTCCTTTGTCGTCAAGCAAAGTTACTTTAAGTTTATCGCCTACTCTAAAGTCTGGAGCAGTTCCGCTAAATTCTACTTGGCTATCTACGGGGTTTGGTAGGATTTGGCTCGCAGCATCAGCAGTCCCGTCACCATCTTGGTCAGTATACTCTCCAGTAGGCACTGTCTGCCATCTACCATCTACATCAAGAAACGTAAATGAATAACCACCTGTTGCTGGTATAGTTAACGGAGCGTTAAGTCTGGCAGAAATGGGTCCGCTTCTAGTAGTATTAGACATTCTTAAGCCGGGAGCATTTTTTGGGCCTTCTTTTATAACTGTACAGTGTTTTTCTTCAAAATTACCTCCATCTACTTGTGTATGCGTCCATAAGCCATTAGCGTACTCTCTCCAGTCTGAAACTTTTATCATTTTTGGTTCTGACCTATTGTCAGTCCAAATTAAAAAATCATCTAGTATCTCTATGCCAGTTATCAAGTTGTCTCTATCAAACCCTAAAACCCTTCTTGTGTCTACTATAATAGGTTTAGCTTCGCCTTTAAGCTGATTAAACTCTACTACAAGATTCTTATTGTTAGAAACGACAAACCAATATATGCACTCAGTTTCATCTCTTCTTATAGATCCTATTACTTTTGGAAAATCGCCTAAATTAGAAACTATACTATCTGCGTATGGTAGTTTGTTGCCTAATATATTTTGCAAAGCACCAACGTCAGCACCTTCAGACGTAGACACTTGAACATTCAATGCATCTCTATATTTACCGTTAGGCAATAGTCTCTCATCGAGGTCTTTGTTCATAGCGCCTCCGCTAAACGTTCTTTTCAATTCTGCCATACTTAGTGCTTAATTATTTTAGATTTGTTTTTCATTATAAGATTTATCTCTTCTATTTTTAGATTAGATAATCTTAGTTTAGCTTGTCTTAGAGCCGCTCTTTTTTCTTTTTTGAATCTAGCTACTATATACTCGGGCGTACCTACTCTAGTGGCAAGTATTGCATGTGCTATGTACTTATATATTGCCTCTTCAGCGAACTTATGCACTCGCATCTCATCTTCAGTTCCAAGACCGTCGCTTATATATTTTATCGTTATTGTTTCGCCAACTAGATTAGATGTAAAGAAAACATAACCTCTTGAGTTGTCTATAAAAAATGATCCGTTAGATTGCGCTAGCTCTGGAGTTAATCCATATCTTCTACCTTGCGCTAAACTAGCATCTACATCAGGTCTAGTTGTGCTAGTTAAATCTTCATTAGTTGCTTGACTAGTTTTAAAATCTTGCCAAGTATCTGAGTCAAGTGCTTTTAATAAAGAGCCATCATCATCAAATATATATTCTTTATTACTGTCTTGGAGCAAAGCGTTAGGATTACTAGTTTTTCTAGCTGGATATAGTATTTTTTCTATACCATCGTTATCTTTTATAGAAAACTGCACGTAGTTTACGTAGTCGTGTGGTAACTTAATCTTTAAAGAAGGTGGTAGTTCTAGTTCTTGTGACTTTTCAGATTTTAAAGTGTCGTAACTAAATTCTTGTATTGCTCTTTGAGCATGAAAGTTTATATCTGGTATTTTTGCTTTAGATATTATTTTACTTTCACCAACATAAGCAACTCTAAAGTTATTAGTTATGTCCCGCAAGCCTATGTATTGATAGTTACCTAGTTTATCGTCAACGTTTATTTCTCTTACTAATATCGAAGCTCCATCAGCTGGAGCAGTCGTAAATGTTAGTGTTCCTGATAAGTAAACATAATCACCGCTGTTTACTTCAGTGTCATCTACAAAAACATCAATATCAGACTCTAGCAACGGCGCAGGGCTAAAGCCTAAAACAAAAGCTGTGGTTAATCCATCACCCGTAAATTTTTTACTATTATCGTAATACTGTTGTTGTGTTCCCTTGAATAATGCCATTTCTTATTGTTTTTCTTGTTGAATGTTTTTAGCTTCTTCTGTTGCAGCTATTTGATACAATTGTGGATCTCGTATTACTACACCGGCAAGCGATAATATTTTTAAAACTAATTCAGTTTCTTCCGCAGCGTGCAGCTCGAAGTTTATTGATGCTGTTGGATTATATAGTGCTTCGTCATTAATCATAGTATATCCCCAGTAAACGTCCACTGGTTTTTTTATATAATTAATATTAGTACCTATTATACCGTCGCCATACATAACTATACTGTTACTTTGTATAGTATATAGAGGCCTAGTTTTAGTAGGAGCAGTTAGCGGCGAATTTAGATATTGCCGTAACTCACTATGGCTCATGTGTTGAGCTTCTATTGTTTGAGTAGTGTTATCTATAGATACTCTAGCAAACACAGCTCCCAGCCTATACACTTGTAACACATCTAGATCTGCGTTAGTGGCTGGTGCATTTACTATAGAGAATTTTTCTATTTTTTCTTCGAGCATATCGACAGGATCGGCGTGTATTGTGTCATTGCCTGGTAATCTTAAAAACTGATTAAGATCATAAAAATACTGCTCGAATATATCTAACTGAGCTTGATTTGCAAGAGTGTTAAATTCCTGCGGAGTTATATAGCCTCTCTGTTCTTTATTAGCTATAGCTAAAACTCTTAGATAAACTGTATTTATATTTACTGCCATAATTTCTTTTTATATAGTTTGTGGCCACCTACAAAGATGACCACATCCTATAAGTGACTAATTATTTTAATCGTTTTTCTATGTTTTTGAAAACTTCCATACCTTCATCGGTTTTAAACCAAGCTGCTAATGCAGAGTAAGGATGTTCGTCAAATGGTACTGACATAAGCTTTCTATCTGTTTCACCGTAAGTAAATACTCTTTGGTCTGAAGATAGTCTTATAATACCTTGGTTAGTAGCTTTTACGCCTATGTTTCTCAGCTCTACATTTTCGTCTTGAGCTAATTCAATAAATAACATAGGGTTTCTTTTGGCAAATACTAAAACATCTCTTTTTAGCTCCGTACTACTTAATGCATCTACTTTTGAACCATATTCAACTCTTAATATAGCTTCAATTTGCTCTATGTCTAATTGTTTAGCCAAAATTAGAGCTTCTATTTCCATTTCAATATAATCAAGTTCATTTTCTGACTCTTGAACTGGGTTGTACTCGTAGTACAATTGATCTTTTAAAGGATGATATAGAGATAACAGTTTTTGAAGAGCTACTTGTTGTTTTGGTACGAATAGTTGACCATCTCTGAAAGCTATCCTACCTAAAGTGGCTTCACCTTTTTGTTCATCTACAAAAGGAGAGTTCATGTTTGTAGCATATCTTAACTCTCTTTGGATTTCTTGCTCTTCATCAAACCATAATAATGGTCTTTTAGCGCTATGTTTAGATAGTATAGTGAATACCAAAGGTCTTTTGTCTCCTGTTAAAAAGTAAGCTCTGTCCCTTATTTCCCATTTAGGTTTTTTAGGTTTTTCTATTACTTGCTTTGGAGCTGTAATAACTTCTTGTTCTATAAAAGCCTCAGCTTTCGGTGCAGCCTTAGCCGCTTTTGTTTTTTTAGTTGTCATGATATAATATAATTTAAAAAGTTTAAAAAGTAAATATTACCCCCGTTATTAATACGAGGGTAATTATTTACATTAGTTTTACTACTATAGTTGAGTAGATTTCAATAATACGAAGTTGTTAGCAGCTTGTACGCACAGTGCTCTTTCAGATAAGAAATGAACATTCATTTCATCTGCAGCGCTAGTGTAGTTTCCACCAACTGAACCAGTAATCCAAGACTTCATCTTACGATCATCAGCTTCAGAAGCTCGGTAACGTACGTGCAAGAATGGTCTTGCAATGTTTTTACCTAAATTCTGATCGTAAACAGTTGAAGTACCTGCTGGTACAATAATACCATCTATATCATCGATTAATCCTCGAGTAGTAGAATCGTTTAAGTATTTCCAGTCAGTTTTGTAGAAGTCATAAGAACCTCTTCTAAAACCAGAGAAACCTAGATTTAAAGCCATATCTTCAGAGTTGTTGAATACTCCGTAAGAAGTACCACCAGTTCCGTAAGAATTTTGGAATGCTAACATGTTGTCGATAGATAAGGAAGTAGCTCTATCTAAGAAAAGCATGTTTTCTTCAATAGCTCCTTGCTTATCTAACTCAGCTAAGATGTCATCAAATTCAGCAAGACCAGCTCCTCCAGCAGCACCAAAGTTAGCATCGTTGTAGATTAGACCTCTTGTTTCAACAGCTTCGAATAAACCTTCGCTACCTCCGAAACCTGCACCACCAGCAGAACCAGCAGCGTTTCCTGTGTCTTTAACAGCTTCAACCATCGCCATTTCTAATTGATCTTCGAAACGTAGACGAGCTTCGTGCTCAGACTTTAAGTACCATAAGTATCCAGAAGCACCGTTTTCGCTAGTTACTTCAACCCAACCGATTTGAGCAGTATCAGAACCATTTACTGTATACTTGTCTCTAAGTATAATAGGCTTGTTACTGAAAGAAGTAAATTGAGCATCTACGGATTTTCCTCCGTCTGCGCTACCTTTTTTAAACTCAGAACCATATACGAATAATTTAGCACCTGATACACTAGTATTAACTCCTGTTAGTAATCCAGCTAAGGTTGCTGATCCGTAAGGGTTTACTTGAACTTCGGTTGCAGAAAGAGCATTACCGCCTCCGTCTACATCAAGACTAGCAACTCGAGCTTTGACTACACTAAAACCGTTAGCGATAATAACTGTCATTCCTACTCCAAGTAAGCCTTTGTTATCAGCGCTTTGAAGATCGACTTTATTTGTTGCCGCAGTAGCGTCAGCTATAGCTACGTCATCAAAAGCTACGTGTAACCTTCCTTGTTCACTCCAAACAACTTGATCAGATGACATAGGCATCTCAGCGCCTACCATACGTAAAAATCCGCTTACAGTTCTGTTTCCAAAACGTTCAACTTCTTTTTCGTATACATCTGGTAAAAATTGTTTTGTAAAATCCATATCCGCTAAGGATAGGTAATTGTCTCCAAATAGTCCTTGAGTTGGACGTGGAGTTAGGGCGTTTAATTTGGCACCCGTGTTTGAAATTGCCATAATTTTGTTTTTTTATTTTTTAATGTTTAAGTAATTCTGTTTGATCTATTTTGACCAATTTTAATTTTAAAATCAGAAGATGAATCACCCGATATAGATTTATACTTCGTGCCACTTGGTGTGCTTTCGCTAGATAAAGTACCTCTTGGCGACATGTCGACATTCTTTGCCTTTGACATACTTTCTTTTAGCGCATCAGCTTTACCTTGCTGGTAGAAGTGATTAGCTACTACATCTGGATTCATTGCAGTAAACAAAGACTTGTGATAACCTTTGGCATTTTCCATTTTGTTAGTTTCTTTGTTAACAAACTTATTTACAAAATTTCCAATATCCATCTGGTTCTCTTTAATCGCATCAGCATCTTTAACATTAAGTCTAAATCTCTTTTCTCCTACTTTGTATTCAAAACCTTTGAATTCATTAGAGAAAACCTCATTAGTCTTTTTCTTAAAAAACTTAGCGTTGTCCTCGGCCACTGTCTGATTTTTATTGTATCGACTGAAAAAATCCATAGCTTTCTGTTGTTCAGGGTTTAATCTAGAACCTGCTTTGATTTCATCATAATATTTAGACTTTAACCCGTCTAGGTGGTTTTTAGCATCTGCAACTTGCTCTTTTAATGCCAATTTCTTTCTTCTTATATCTCGATCTTCATCGATGTCCTCGTCCCAAGAATACAAATCTTCCATTAAGAAAGATCTTTCTTCGTCGTTCAAGTGAGGTTTAGTTTGCTTTAAGTACTCGCTCAATAAATCATTATCACTCATTTTTGAGTAATCTTTATTTAATTGAACATAATCTTCTAAACTTCCTCCAGTTTCGTGCATGAAGTCAACTACTTTTTGAATGTTTTCTGGAAGTTGAGTTCCTTGTTCTTCTGCTTTTTCAATAGCTTCTTCGATGTTTTCTTCTAGCTTATCTGCTATTTCTGTAACTTCTTCTAAAGCAATTTCCTGCACAGGACTTTCTTCTACTGTCTCTTCTACTACTTCTTCAACAGCTTGCTCCTCAACCTCAGCTTTTACTTCAGGTTCAACTTGCGTTTCTACAACTGTTTCTTCAGCAGTTTCTTCAGTAGTTTTCTCAGTAGGTTTTTCTTGAAAATCCCTTAAATCCAACCTAGCTATTCCATCATCAATTTTTTCTTCTTGCTGAGGTTTAACTGGTTCTTCTACAGCAGCGACTTCTACCGCCTGTTCTTCGTTTTTGTCTACGATCTCTTCGACCTTTTCGACTTTCTTTTTTTTAGCCATAATAAAATATTATAAAATTGTATAGTTGTTTTGTTTATCTTGGATCAAAAGCATTTAATCCAAAACCGCCACCCATTATATCATTACCCGATGACTCGAAGTTTTTAGGTGGACTTTCTTTTTTTCTTTGATCTATTAATTCAGATTGCTGTGTAGCTTGAATTTTAGTTCTTTCATCTTTACGATCTTCTTTTTGTGATTCACGTTCTTTTAGTATTTCAGTTTCCATTTGCTTTAACTGCATGTTTAACTTAAACTCGTGATTCATTAATTCCTTTTTAAGCATGGCCTCTTGTTGCATTTTCTGCATCTCCATTTGGATCTTGCCTTGCTCTACTTGTATCTTGCTTTGCGATAATGCTTGATTTTTCTGCACTTCTGCTTGAGCAGCTACTTGCTGTGCTTGTGCGTTTGCTTGAGCTTGAGCTTGGATGTTTTGTTGTTGCATTAACTGGTCTTGCTGTGCTTTCTTTTTCCTTCTTATCTTAAGAACTTGATTAGCAAGCTTTATGTTTTTAATTTCTCTAACATCTATAGCATCTTCTAACTCTATACCATTTTTGGCTAATGCTACTTGAATATTGTTTTCAAGCATTTGCTTTTGCTCTTCGTCTGGTGCTAGGTCAATAAATATACCAAAGTCGTATAAATGCAGATCGCTCATTTCTCTAAGAGTGGCTACATTGTGTCCACCTATCTTCTGTATAAAGGCATCTTTAGTTGGTGAGTACTCTATAATATCAGATATTCTTAATGATATAGACTCGGCCAACTCAGCTGTTAAAAATAATCCACTTTGCAATATGTGCCTTGTAGCAGTATTTGAATTAGCGGCTGCCATTTTTTGTATACCTACTAAAGCGTTCTTATCTGGAGTACTACCATCACGCGCCTCGTTCAATCCGGTGACATCTCTTATCATTTGTAGGTAGTAGTTATATGTTTGTATCAGTGAAGCTAATTTAGCTCCTCCTGAGCCGCTCTGTATCTCCTGAATAGGTACTTTACCTGGATTCATATCTCCGTCAGCAGTCATCGATCTACCAATTATACTACCTGTTTGGAAGAACATGTTTAATGCTTCTTGCGGATTGTAGTTTGTGCCGTTACCTAAATCTATTTCAGCTAAGCCATCAGCGTCTAAATATATACCATCAGGTATCATACGTGACATTACTTGTTGCAGCTTTAAGTGCGTCAACTGTATCATGTCAGCAAAAGTAGTTATCCTGCTTACTAGCGACTCTATACGGCCTTTATACATTCTTGGCGCCACTATTGAATAATTCATTTTAACCTTAGTGTAGTCACTTTTAGGTCTCATCATATTTTTAGCTAGCTCCCATTTCAAAAGTTGCTTAGTGCCTAAAATCATAGCTCCTTCATAAAGAACTTCTATCTGCTTAGACATTTTGCCAAATCTCTCTTCTAGTAGCTCATTAGGTGGGTTGAATTGATCGTCTTTAACTATAACCTTACTAGCACCAGTAGAAGTTTCTTTTACTTTGTATACTTCGTTAGCATAAGTTTTGAAATTAAAGTATAATACTTGAACTTGATTCCTGTCTATATTAGTAGACTCGACTATGCTTCTATTGTAAAAGCCAGTGTTTTGATAACCCTGCTTACTCATTGTTTCTAAATCCTTATCAGTAAGATCTGGAAATTCTTTCTTAAGCTCATTAATAGGTATTGTCTTAATTTCACCTACGTAATATAAATCATCAAAATATGGCGATTCAGTATATGAATAAACTATATTTGCCGGGTCAACGTAATCTACTTTAACTCCCTCAGACTTTGTAAAAGTATTTTTTACAGCGCCGATGCCCAGAACAGTTAAATCGTAGTTGATTCTTTTTCTTATAAGCTCATACCTATTACCTTCAAGTATAGTGTTTATAGCTTGCTCTTCAGCTAGCTCTACTGCTTGCTTGTAATTTAGCTGCATGTGAAGCTGTAGTTCTTCTTCACTATCTGGCAACTTTTCTGGAGGTGTGCTTGCTATCGATATTCCGAAAGCTTCTTGTGAAAACTCGTTTAAGTCTCTAGTTTTCATGTCAGCTATAATATCTTCCATATATTTAGTTCTTTTAGAAACTCCATATGGATCTTGAGAATATGCTTTTATATCAAATGTTCTTTCTGATATTCCGTTAACCACTATGTCAACGAATTTAGGTATGATAGGAATAGGCTTCCAGTCTAAGTTTAAATAACTTAAGTCACCATTAATTGATAACTCATCTTTATATTTTTGTATTGATTGTTCTCCTCTGGCATATAGTCTTAACTTGTGAAAAGTGTTTTGATTACTAGCGAAACGATTAGTTCCAGAATCTCTATTGAACCATTCGTATTCAATAGCTTTACCGATCTTAAGACCGTATTCTTCTGAAGCTTTCTCTATGTCGCTAACGACTTGACTAGGAAAATAATGTGATGTAACTGACTCAGCCATACTAATTTTCTATTATTTTTGAATTGTAGCCCGCATTTGCATACTTGACTATATTTAAATTTACTTTCTTTTTCTCTATACTTTGTTTGGGCGAATACAAATGCCTGTTGCAAGCCATTATGGCTAATCCAGAACTTATCGTGGCATCAAACTTGGTTCTTCTATTTATGTCAAACTTAGCCCAATCGTTCAAAGTTTCGTTGAAAGGCATAGAACCAAAACCTTCGTTCTTTTCGCCTACATGGTCATTTATATACATTTCTATAGCAGCTGCGTGAGCTTGCTTTATGTCTTCACTTGAGTTTGGCATACCACCGATCTCTCTTTCTGTCACAGATAACTTATTCCATACTTTATCTGGTCTATTCATAGAGAAGCCTCTGTAACCTCTTCTTTTAAAGTAATACAATAATCTTGGCTTATTATTCTCAGCCAATATTGGCATGCCGTAGAATATGCAAGCCATTAGTACATCTTCAAAAAATATTTCAGCAGTTTGTGGTCTTGCTATATATTCTAAAAAGAACTCATTAGCTGGTGCATCTTCCATACTAAACTTTGTAAGACCATGAAGTGATCCCTTAGAACCTTTACCATCAACAGTGCCTGATATATCGTAAGAGTCACAACCAAACGCCCCTACGTGCTCGTTGCCAGGGTGTTTTACATTATTTTTTATTACAACTCTATTTTGTAAGTTACTAGGTGGCACCCAACTAACTTTAAACCTACCTTTCTGATTTGGCATAAATACTACTTTAGTGTCTTTAACTCCGTTTAGCCACTGAAAGTTTCCAACAGTCAAATCAACTGTTTCCTCGTTATAATCTATTTGCTCGTATATTTTAGTTAAGTTAAATATACTATTTTTAGTTTCGTCTCTAAAAGCGTGCTCTTCAGTTCTAGGAAACTGTCTATAAAACTCATTTAATGCGTCTTGATCTGACTTCAAGCCCTCAGCTTCATTCTGCCAATGGCTAAGTACACCTACGTCGATTATATCTCCATGTGGATCAATAACTTCTCGTTCAGGTGTTTCGAACACAGGTAGTCCATAAGAATCAATGAATCCCTCGTAGTTCCATTCCATAGGTATGAACAAAGAATAGAGGCCCGAATTTGTCTGTCCATTTCTGTTTCGTTTTGTAACATCTGAATTATTGTAAAGTTTTTTGAATTCGTTACCACCTTTATCTAATGCGTTGCTGGTTGAACCCATCATGCATTTACCAATAACTCTACTACCTAATCTAAGACAGGTCTTAGTGACTCGCCAATTATTTAAAATATTGTTAGGTCTTTCCCACTTACCGCTCTCGTCGTGTACTAACAGTCTTAATTTTTCACCGTCATAACTGTTATCACCTGTATTTTTCCAATCTATGGTTGTATCCAGTCCATCGAGTTCCTCAGGTTTGTCGGTGCTAGTAATGTTCCGTCTTGTAAGTTTAGAAGCGGGGACTCTGTACGCAAGCTCGGTCTTTGGTCTGTCCATCCCGTCCTGTATTGGTTTAAAAAAGAATGGATAATTGACTGATATTGGTACAACTTTATCTGTGAACATTTTCTTGGCGTCTGGTCCAGATTTGGACAATATTCCGAATCGTGCATCTGAACTAATAGTTGCTTGATTAACAGTTTCTCCTGACGCCATAAATGAGAATCCTGATC